>Ga0326513_10000442_pt1 | contig 35076 bp, 55 predicted proteins | sample 2_2465_0518_D_FD_203654 | JGI IMG/M metagenome (GOLD analysis project Ga0326513, IMG submission 203654) | Bovine rumen microbial communities from UC Davis, California, United States - 2_2465_0518 | ecosystem: Host-associated > Mammals > Digestive system > Stomach > Rumen | place: USA...
AGAGGGCGTTGTGGGCGGTGATGGCGTGGCGGTCTATCTCGCACCAGGCGGCGAGGTCGTAGGGCAGGCCGAGGCGGTTCAGCGCGAGGCATTGGCTGTCGTAGCCGCTAAAAAGTGTTATTACGTTCAGCATTGGTTCTTTTCGTTTACTGTTTTCTGTTCTTCCAGCGCCTTTGTGTAGGCGTCCACGTAGCCAATGCCCTGCTCGTCCATGATGTGCAGGGTGCGCTCGGTGAGCTCCTTGCTCTTGGCGAGGTGTTCCTCCATCTCGGTGGCCATGTCGTAGGCCTTCATGTAGTCCACGCCCTTCTCCTCCATAATCTTCATGGCGCGTTCGATTACGGCGTTGCCCTTGTTGATGGCCTCCATTTCCTCGCGGCTCTTCTCCTTCCGCACCTTGCCCCAGTAGGCAGGGTTCTCGCCGACGATTTCGCACTTTTCGTTGTAGATGTAGCGCAAGGGCTTGCGCTTCGCCACGCCCTGCCGAGCCTCCGGCACGATGAGATTGCCCTTGCCGTCCATCTTGTAGCCCACCTCCTCAAGCACGGCTGGGTCGCCACTGTCGACGGTCTTGTCGTTGGCTATGCGGTGCACCTCGGCGCGTTCGTGGCAGTAGCGTACGAGGCAATCGCCGAACTCCACCTCGGAGAAGTGGCCGTAGAAGTGGCCGTAGTAGCCCTGCGTGATGCGGCGGCAGAGCAGCGCCACGTCCTCTATCTTGAGCCACCAGCGGATCTCGGGGTCGTCGATGAGTCGGCGCTCGATGTGGAGTATGTTGTCGTCGGTAAGCTCGTTGTTCACATGGAGGTCGTCGCGGAGCTTGGCGAGCAGGGCGCGTATGATGCGTCGCACGTCCTTCTCGCGGTCTTCGCGTATATGCCGCCCGAGGGTGCTGCCGCCCTGCTCCACAACAGCCTGCACGCTGTCTATCTTGCCGCCCAGCACCACAGCCTGCATGACCTCGTCACAGCAGGTCGGCAAAGAGCTTCTTGTTTCTGTCAATTCGTTGTTCATCTTTCGTCATGTTCTTTTGCTTGTCAATCATCTTGCGGTTGAGCCACGAGAGGAAGTGCTTGCGGTAGTCGCTGCGCACCTTGAACTGCACACCCTGCACGCGGAGTGTGTCGAGGAACCAGCCGACATATTCCATCTGCTGCCGGCGGTCGAGGCCGTAGAGGCGCGTGAGGCTCTCGGAGAGCTGGCTGCCGCCCTCGACCTCCTGCCGCAGTTCGCGCGTGAGCTCGTCGACGCCGACCTTCTGCACCTGCTTGGCCTCGTACTCTTCGGCGGCCTTGCGAGCCTCCTCGGCGGCGTCAGCCTCACCCTCCTTCTCCATGTCACCCCTCGCGCGCGCGTGCGCGTTCTCTCTCGTGTTTAAATCATGATTATTTATATGATTAATATGTGTGGGTGTCAAATTTGTCACTCCGTCGGTGTCAATTTTGTCACTCTTGGGGTGACAATTTTGTCCCTCGGTGTCAATTTTGTCCCTCGGTGTCAATTTTGTCACTCCTACATTATATATCATACGCGCGTGAAGGCGGTAGCCTACAGCCGCCCCTTCGTGGATGACGGTCACACAGCCATAGGCCACCAAGCGAGCCAGCAGTCTCTTGAACTTGCGTTCTGTCATGCCGAGCGCCGACGCCATAGCGGCCTGCGTCTGCCGGAAGGGCACGGCCTTGTCGCCTCGGTCTATGAGCCAGCCATGAAGGTAGCCATAGACAACTGCCTCGTCAGCCGTCAGCCGCCATGTCGTCAGCCACTCCGTCTGTATGTTCACATAGCTGCTCATCCTTCCATCTGTCGCTTGTTGGCTCCGGCCTGGAAGCCCTCGCAGCACTCCGGCTCCTCGGTCACGCGCTTGCCGTATAGGCAGCACACGTAGCGCTCGCCCTCCTTCGCCTCGAAGGGGTAGAGGTGCGTGCAGCGCAGGCACAAGGGTCTCGCCTTCTTCTCTCGCACCACGGGCTGCGTCACGGCCACCACCTCCGTCATCGTCATGCCGATGAGAGCCTTCTTGCCATTGTAGGTCGTCGGACAGTAGGGGGCGCCCGTCTTTATCATCAGGGAGATGTATCCGAGGCCGACGCCGAGCTCCCTCGCCGCTTTTGCACGGCTGCTGAACATTCTCTCCGTGCCGTCAGGCATGTGCGCTGTTATCAGTCTTATAATCATCAGTATATGAAGCGTTTGTTGTGTTCGTATCGTGTTATGTTCTCGGCGACGGTGGGGGTGGGCTCCCGGCTCTTGCGTTCCTCGACGTATCTGGCAGCCTCATTCATGGCCTCCATCCACTCGCGGCGCTCCGCGTCGGTGAGCTCATCCCACTCTCGCCAGCCGTTATGACCTATCGCCCTCATGCGTCAAATATCAAAGGGCAGTTCATTATCCTGCGGCATGGCCGCTGCCGGTGCTGCTGCTGGTGCTGCCGCCACAGGGGCAGGTGCCGGAGCATCCACGGCTTGATACATGCCTACGCGCAAGGCCTTGAGGTCGGTATACCAGCGGTTGCCGAACTCGCGGCTCTCGGCTCGGTACGTCACCTGTATGGTGCGGCCGAGCATGCCCTCGTTCACGAGACCTATGTTGTCGCCGAAGGTCGTGAAGGCTATCTTGCTCGGATAGTCGTTGCCGACCTCTATGACGAAGCCTCCACGCTGCCATGTGCCGCGCTGGTTCTCGCCCGTGACGACGTCCAATATCGCCACTAATCTTCCAATTACTTGTTGCATAATGTCTTTCGGTTTTAAGGGTTGGTTATTCACATTTTGCTGCCATGAGGCCGCGGACGTATTCATTCCGCATAGCGTCGAAGTCCATGCCTATATACTCCCCTGTGACCTTGAGGAGAAGCAGCGTAGCGCCTCCCAGCACTTCAAATATCTCGTTGGCATCGTTGCAGCCCATCTCTTGCAGTTTGTTGGCTATCGCCATTTCCATCTGCTGTTGTTTCTTAGCGTTTTTGTTCATCGTTTTGTGTTTTAATCGTTGAAAATTTTTGTGTCTGTAATCATATCTCTGTGGTCTTCCAGCCACGGCAGGAACTCGCCCTCAAGGAACTCGCGGAGCTCGCGCTCGCAGGCCTCGAAGGTGATGTCGTAGGGTTCGCGGTACAGCTGGCCGTCGACGACGCCGTCCTTGCCTGCCTTGCAGCTGGCCACAAGGTAGGTGAACTTGTCGACCTCGGCGACCATGCCGCTCTTCATGAGGCAGTAGGGGTAGACGCGGTGCTGCCAGTGGCCGCTGAAGTCGCGCGTGTCGGGCTGGTAATCCTTCGAGGTCTTGAGGTCTACGACCTCGCGGCCTTCAACATAGTCGGCGTAGCCGTAGAGCGTCACCACGCCCTGCGCCACCTCTATGTCGGCCTCGCAGTAGACCTGCGCCGTCATGCCGTCCACATGCGCCGCGGTCTGCTCCACAAGAGCCTCCGCGAAGTCGATGCTGAAGGTGTCGATGTCTACGGTGTAGACGCCGCCCTTGTCGCCTTCGTTGACATAGCGCACAGGGTGCTGCGGTATCGCGTGGCACACCCTCGCGTCCACGAGCTCGTTGAGGGCAGTACCGCGAGCGGCGTAGTAGCTCGGGTCTTGCGGCACCCGGTTCACTTTGTCAAGGAACTCCTGCTCTGCGGCCTTGATGTCGGCCTCGCCGCCCTCGACGCTCCGCATATAGCAGAAGGCGTCGAGGAGCGAGGGGTATAGGTTATAGTGTCTCTTCATGGCTGTCGGTGTTACTTGGTTGGAAGCCCGTGATGTGCGTGGGCTCGTGTTTCGAGGCATCCTCTTTCTCCACACTCGGGCAGAGGAAGGCGGCGACGTCCTCGGTGCGCAGGCAGCGCCACGACAAGCCCTTGATGAGCCACGTCCTGCCGTTGGTGACGATGAGGCTGTAGCCATGTCTCCGCGCAGCCTCGCTGACGCTGTGGAAGGCCATACGGTGAGGGGCGGTTCTACTCATAGAGCTTGGTCTCCTTGTTAAGTTTCAACTTCAGTCCTTTGGCCTTGTCGGCGATGCGGCGGCTCATGGTCATGCGGCTGTCGCCCACGGGAGCCTGCCCCAGCACCCACTTGGTGAGCTCGTTGAGGCTCATGGCGTCGTCTACGGCCTTCAGCCTCTCCTCGAAGTCGGCCAGCAGCTTCTCCACGGCCTTCAGCTCCTCGCGGCGTGCCTCGTCCTTCGCCTCCTGGTGCTTGACGAACTCGGCGATGCGGTCGGCCATGAAGGTCAGCGGATGCTCGCGGTCGGCGGTGGGTATGTGATACTCGGCATCGAAGGCCGCGGTGTTCTTGCCTTCGGTGTAGGTCGTCGGGTTGAAGGTGATGGTGCGCTTGTCGACGCCGCCGTCGGTGCTGTAGTAGAGGTAGCCGATGATGTCGACGTCGGCACGGAGCATGCTGTATATCTTCTCCGGGCAGTCGGGGCGATGGAAGAGGTCGTCCTTGCCGCTCTTCTTCACCTCCTTGTCCTGCGCCACGAAAAGAATGTTGAGGCCAAGCTCCGTGGCAGCGGCGACGAAGCGCTTGCAGTCGGCATAGATGAACTGCCAGTCGCGCATCTGCGGCATGGATGCGCCGCACTTCTTCGCGGTGGCCTTGTCTACGAGCTTCGAGAGGGTGTCGACGATGACGGTCTTGTAGCATCCGGCAGCGGCGACCTCCTGCAGGCCGTCGAAGGCCTGCTGAAGGGTGGTGAGCTGCACGGTGTCGCATTCGAGACCGAAGTCGAGACGGCCTACACCTCCGTCGAAGTCGAAGAGCACCGGCGACGGGGCGCTGCATGCGAGGGCGGTCTTGCCAGCGCCGCTCTGCCCGTAGATGATGGCGCTGATGGTCTTCTTGGAAACGATTTCCGAGGGTTTTCTGATTAACATTGTTTTGTGTTTTTTATAGGTTAATAACTGCTATTATCGAGCGCGAGAGGCGGCGGAAGCAGTCGGGGCGGTCTTTCATGCGGCGCCACACGGTGGTGCGGCTGCAACCGAGGTAGTGCGCCACTCCGTTCACGCTGCCTATATAGAGGGGCTGGCTCATAGACACCCTCCTTCCTTGACGATGGCACGCACTTGGGCGGCTTTCAAGCCGTAGATGTCGCCGAGGAAAGCATATATCTTCATCTTCTGTCCTCCGCGCTTGCGGTGTGCAAGGTAGTCCCTGCATATCTTCGCGTTACGTGCCATACGCTCTGCCTTCAGTGGTGTCACCAGCGGTCTCATACTTCTTCAGGCATTTTGATACGTGCCATCTCGGCGTTGATGGCTGCTAACTCGCCCAGCAGGGCGTCTTTCTTGGCGATGAAGGCGTCATGACGGAGCCGGAGCTCGGCGTCACGTTCCTTTGTCAAGTCCGCCATGTGCTGGCGGCACACCGCCAGCTCCTTCTCGGTGTCGTGGGCGATGGTGCGGCGGTCGCACTCGTGCGCGTACTTGAGCATGCGTATCTCGCTCTCCTTCGCCGCCTTCTTCGTGATGAGGTCGGCATACTTCTCGTTGATGTTGTTGTTGGTTGTTTCCATGTCTTTTTGTTTTTTTTGGGTTAATAATTGATATTTTACATGTTCTGGTGTTCTTTCATGTCGGCGACCACCAGCTTGAGCTCAAGGTATATGTCGCCGATGGTCTTCGTGGGCTCCGGCTTCGGCACCCTCAACACCTCTTCCATGAGGTCGAAGAACTGCCATATGTCGTAGTTCCCTTTGGCGTAGCCTTCGGCGATGTCACGCGTCAGCTGCTCGCGCTCGGCGAAGGTCATGTTACTGCTCATCGGTCACCTCCTTCCATTCGCCGTTCTCCACGGTGTACCATGTGTCGGCCTTGAGGGTGACGCCGTCCACGACGCCGGCCTTCCACTCTTTGATGTTGTAGGAGCCGTAATCTTCTATGGCCACCACCAGCAGGGCGCCATACTTACCGCGCACCCTCGCCTCATCATTGCGAGCCACCGCCACACCATGACGACCGACCGAAGCAGAGCCTCGGCTCGTGGCAACGCAATAGTCGCCACCAGTTGCGACATGGTAATCTGTTGTAATGTTCATAATCTTGTGTTTTATAGGTTAATAGATATTCGTGTTCGTCTCGTCGTACCCCTGCTGTCGGGCGTACTCCAGCGCCGCCGTGAGGCTGTCGTGGTTCGTGAAGAGCAGGATGTTGCCTATATGCTCCTCGCACCTCCATGTGGCGCCCCACGGGCTGGCGAAAATCATGATGAACTTGAGGCGCATGTCAGTATACTCTTAAGGTTTTCATCCAACGTCCGGCACAGCAGGTGTAGCGGTCGAGCCCCACATACTGGCGTGCCAGCATCTTCACTTCGTTGTCCGTCATCTTCGGGCAGCGCACCTCGCGGAACAGCTTGGCGTCGCCCTCGCCGATGAACTTGCGCAGGCGCACCCACTCGTAGCGCCCTTTCAGCAGGTCGGTGTAGGCCTCAAGCACCACACCGTCGTCTTCCCATGTCAGTTGGAACATCATCGCCGTCGCCCTCCTTTATTTGTATATCTCGGTCTTAAAGCCGCGCTTCTTACACAGCACTATCACGCCGTTGGGGCGCACTCTCCAATACTGCCAGTCGCGGAAGTGCGGGCAGCGGTGTACGGTCAGCTTCATCTTTTCCATGTCGTGGCGGTGTTGGTTATTTAAACATTATATACTGACCGCACTTGCCGCCGCGAGGGGCGTCGTTGCCGTATTCATAGGCAATGCCTGCCGCATCCAGCAGGCGGCGGAAGTCATCCGTGTAGTCAAGGCACTTTGTGAAGCGACCTCTGCCCGAGGTGTGGCAGGTGCGCACCTTCTCGTTGGTGGCGAAGTCCTTTTTGGCGAGCGTCTGGTAAGCATAGCTGCTCTTGCTCATGTTGATAATCTCTGCAGCTTTTTCAATCTTTATGTTGTTCATGTCGTTGTCGGTTTTGTGGGGAGGGTCGCCCCTCCCCGATGGTTGGTTTTTAAAGGAAGACTACCTCGTCATTGCTGATACCCATGTCAAACATTTTGGCCTTGATATAATTCAAAGCGTGCAGCACTCCTATCTGCCCCTTTTCCGCACTTCCAATGTGCCTCAATATTGCATTGTCTCTCATTCTAACAAGCTGCCAGCCGTAGCGTTCGTCATCGCAGGGCATCCATCCACAGACGTAAGGAGTCTCGATGTGCATCTCCAATGCGGTAGTGTAAAGGTCTTTTTGTTTCGTTTCCATGATTACAATTTTTTTTTGTTGTTTCAATTTTTTGTTTGTTGTTTCAATTTTTTTGTATTTTTGCCTTCAAAAGCAGTTGCAAAAATACTATAAATTTTCTAACTACCAAACTTTTTTTTCAGCGGCTGAACTTTTTAGAGAACAATAAACAATAAATTAAATAGTTATGAATGAAAAATTTTTTCTTGACAGCGCGAAATTGGCAGAAATTTTGCGTTTTTACAGGCTAAAAATCGTAGAATTAAACCAAAAAATTGGCGCTAAAAACCGCGAACTATACCAAATATCGGCAGGCAACCAGCAGGAGTTCTCGCGTGACATGCTCAAGGCCATAGCAAAGCATTGCCCCGAGGTCTCGCCCTACTGGCTCATCACGGGTGAAGGCTCCATGCTGGCAGGCACGGCGGCACATCACAACGCCGTGGCCTCCGACCACTCCACGGCCACCGTGACGGAGAACGGCGGCGGCATCATAGAAAGCCAGCAGGCCACTATCGACCGCCTCTCGCGCATCATTGAAAAGCTGACACGATGACGACACGCTACTCCGTAACCTTCGCCCTGCTGCCGCGACCGCTACGCGACGGCACACACAGCGTCGCCCTCACCGTCACTTGGTGCCGCCAACGCTACCGCCACACCCTCGCCGTATCATGCCCTCCCGACAGCTGGGATGCAGCACGCCAGCTGGCACGCCCTCGCGGCACCTTCCGCGACGTCGCCGCCGTCAACAGCGCCGTCCTCGACGCACGCCAGCAGGTGGACGGCCTCTTCGCCCGCCTCGCCGCCGAAGGACGCACACCCACACCCCACGACCTCGACGGCCTCTTCACGGCTACTAAACGGCTACAAGACCGCATGACGGTGGCCGACGCCATCGCCGCCTTCATGGAAGAGCAACAGCGCGAACGCGGATGGCAACCTGCCACGGCCGCAAAATTCGGCATGCTGCACCGCGAACTCACCGCCAGCGGCACTACCTACGCCGACGAGATAGACGACGCAGCACGCGCGAGATTTATAGACCTCCACACCGCACACGGCATCCGCAACACGACCCTCGCTAAGAAGGTGGCCATCCTCAACTGGTTCTTGCGCTGGAGCAACGGCCGCGGCTACACCTCCTGCCCCGTCAAGCCCCTGCACCTCCGCACCGTGCCGCGAGCCGTCACATATCTTGAGTGGGATGAGCTCATGCACCTCTACACCTTCAACTACGGCGACCACGCCGCCCTCTCCCACGTCCGCGACATCTTCTGCCTCTGCGCCTTCACAGGGCTGCGCTACTCCGACGCGGCGGCTCTACGCTGGCACGACGTCACCGACGACAGCCTCCGCGTCGTCACGCAGAAGACCGCCGACCCTCTCGACATACCACTAAATAAATACGCGCGCGCGATAATAGATAAGTACCGAGGCACGCAAGGCCGCGTCCTGCATGCGCCCACCAACCAAGCCGCCAACCGACTGCTCAAGGACGCCGCCCTTCTGGCACAGCTCGACCGCACCGTGCGGCAGGTGTACTTCCGAGGCAACGAACGCCACGAAGAGGCGCTGCTGCTCTTCGAGGACTTCACCACCCACTACGCACGACGCACCTTCGTCGTTCATGCCCTCCGGCTCGGCATACCATCCGAAATTATCACGCGCTTTACAGGCCACAACAGCCTCCAAACCATGAAGCCCTACGTCGCCATCGTCGACGAACTCAAGGCCACCGCCATGCATCGCTTCGATGAGGTGTAGCCGCCCTTTTGCCAAAAAATTGCCAACAACAAACGGCAACCGATTGAATATCAGTCGCCGTTTGTTGTCCCACCAGGACTTAAGTGTTTTGTTGCGTGGTGTTACGCAATGTTGCAGACATGCTGACAATCAGCAGTAAAATGTGCTGCCGTCGCCGACTTTGTTTCAAAACGTTGCTATTATCTATAAAAAAGTTGCCAAAATTTTGCCAACAAGACAGCCAGCAGCACCACCAGCGCCGCCACTCCCGACCACATGAGAGCCTTCTGCCACCATGACAGCGGCTTGGCGACCTCCACGGTCTCGGTAACGGTAGTGACTACAGGCTTCTCGATATAGCGGTAGGCAGTGTCTATCTTGGTCACAATTTTTGACTTGGTCACTTCATTTGTGACAAAGATGGTGTCGCCCTTCACCTCGACGGTGTGCCAGCGGTCGATGTAGGTGCTGTCGTGGAGAAAAATTTTTTGCCTGATGGTGTCATGCACCTCGACGGGCACCTGCTCGATGACGCGGACGGTACGACAGGAGCAACACAAGACCGAGGCCAGCAAGACGATAAAGAACACTCTCGTCATACCACCTCCACCTCTACCTTCTCGCCGCGATGCTCGGCAGCCATGACACGCGCCACGATGGCGTCCATGTAGATGCGGTTGCCGTCAAGCCTCCCGACGATGTTGTTCTTTCCGAGCAGGATGCAGCCCTCGCTGTGGTCTGCCGTCATGCCGTTGTGCATGAGTATGCCGGTGAAGCCAGGCACGCGGAGCAGCCGCACCACGTAGGAGTTAAACTTTGGCCAATAGTACGAGCACGCGTCATAGCGCCCCGTCGGTATGGCCGTCTTGCTCGGCACCTTGTCGATAGAGGTGTTGTCATGCCTCAACCAATAGCCCTTATTGCCGCCTGTCGAGACGAAGGGCATCACCTGCGTGGCTCCTCGGTCGGTGTCCTCGAGGCTGTCGCAAAAGGCTTTGCCGTCGATGCTCACTTTGCCGACGGTGTAGGCGTTCTTTCGCGCCTTGCGTTCTACCTTAATCAGCATCGCCCAGCAGTCTTTCGTACTCCTTCCAGTCGTAGCTCTCGCTGTCGTGGTCGGCCATGATGTCGGCCTTCACCTCTTCGATGGTGGGCTTGCGGGTGTAGTCGACGCACTTGTACGTGTAGCCCATGCCGGCGCCTTCGCACTCTTCGGACGGCTCTTCGTGGCAGTCCCACACGATGCACCAGTGCTGCCTCTTTTCGTCGGTGCAGCGCACCACGGGCAGCTCGTCAGTACCTGAATGAATAATGTACATAATTTGTTGATTTTTAAGTGAAACAATATTTTTTCTTTCCTTCTCCGAAGGTCTTTCTCCGTATCACCGTGCGAAAAGGTATCGCACCGGCCTCGCGCGTCTTGTCGAGTATCTGCTTCATCTCTTCGCTGTTGGTGAAAAACTTAAACTCTTTGGCATTCTCGTCTTCTACAAGCACGAGATATCTGTCGCCGCCCTCCTTCGTGGTAACGCCCGTCTCGTAGTCCTTGACGATGATACGCGTATTCTGTAAGTCGTCGAGCCTCACCGTGGGGCACTCGTAACGCTTTTTGCCGTCGGCAGCGACATAAGATATGCCGAGCTCACTAAAATCTTTCATATTGTAGCCTGTTAGTGTCTTGAATAGATGTTTTGCGTGGGCGTGCTTCGCCCATCCATAGAACGAGCCCAAGAGCTCTCGTTTCCTCCGGCGGCTCTTGACATCACGCCAGTGGCGTATGAAGCGCTGCTTTATGTGCTTGCGCAGCGCTATACGGCCGTCACCGTGGATGACATAGCCGAGGAAGTCCAGCGGCCTGCTGTCGATGCAGAATATCTGCTCGTTGCCTTTTATGTCAAGCCCTGCCTCCGCAGCATGGCTGTGGATAGCCTCCTTTGCAGCCGTGAGGTCTTGGGGCGAGTGACCGCCGACAATGATGTCGTCGCAGTATCGCCAGTAGTACTTACAGCCGAGGCCGTCCTTTATGGCATGGTCTACATATTCGCTCAAATACAGGTTGCCGAAAGTCTGACTTGCTCGCAGGCCGATGCTGATGCCTTGCGGCAGCATGCGCACGCAGTCCTCAAGTATGGCCACCACCTGCGGCTCTCGGAACTTGCGCCGGATGATGGCCGTCAGCTTTTCTTGGTCGATACTCTGATAGTACTTGCGGATGTCGCACTTGTAGAACCACATCAACTCGCGGTCTGTCTGCATGGCCTTCTGCATGCGCTTGAGCAGGTAGAGGCCACCGCGACCTTTGATGCTCGACGCCGTGTCCGTGATGAAGGACGGCAGCAGCCGCTTCTCTATTTCGTTCATGAGGCTGTTGAGGGCTATACGGTCGCGCAGCGGTATCGCCTGTATCGTGCGCTCTTTGCCACGTTCTATGATATTAAACTGATGATAGTGGCTGATGCGGAACGTGCCCTCGCGGAGCTCCTGCTGGAGCTGTGCTATCACCTCCTCGCGGTGGGCGAGCAGCTTCTGTCCCGTCGGGCATGTCTTTCTCATGGTGCCGCGCAGCACATAGTCGAAGCTCTCGTACAAGTTGCTGTACGAGGATGCCTGCTCTATTATGCCGCCGTAGCTTTTCATCAGCCTTCATTCTGTGGGGCTTGCCGTTCTCGCTCGCGCTACTGACCGCGCCACCCCGTTGTCCGTTATTTTTCACCTCCGCTTGTGCGGTGTGGTGAGGCTCCGCTCCCTCGGCGTGGCTCGACAATCGCGTTGCCTATGCCTTGCCGATATATCTCTGGACATTCTCATGATTGCGAGGCGCGACCCGTTATTCGCATTCGTATTCGAGGAGTCGTTATTCGCATTCGCGTACGCCACTCCGCCTTGCGAGTTCGCATTGTTGTACGAGCGCAGGACAACACGCCCACTTCGGGAGCTTCCGCCCATATCTTTTATCCTATCGCTGTCGCCGCGAGGAACGCGGCGACGCTCTCCGCTTTAACGCAGTGGCCGCGGAAGGCGAGGCGCGACCCGTAACTCGCATACGTCGTCGAGGAGCCGCTACCCGCATCCGCGCACGCCACCCCGCCTTGCGAGTACGCACTGGCGCACGAGCGCAGGACAACACGCCCACTGGAACCCGTCATATAGATGCCGTCGCAGAAGCCGTGATGGTCGTCGCCTCCTGTCTGCGTCGGGTAGGGTATGAGGTCGAGGTTGGCACCGACGACCATGCGCTTGGGGTAGACCCATGTGTTGGGCGTCACCTGCCCCTGCACCGTGCGTGTCAAGCCGCTGTTACGGTCGGCAATAGTCCAGTCGTAACCGTTGACGTCAACGTTGTCGACCCACTCGTACTTATTTCCCCACCAATTATCGAGGCCGAAGAAGTTGATGCTCGACTGATTGCCGTTGACGCTGTTGGTGTCTGTCATGCCGAGGGCGTTGGTGAGGCCAGTGTTCTTGGCATTCGTGGCCGTACCACTTCCGCAGATGGCCTGCGCGTTGGTGTTGCCGTAGATGGCATAGAAGAGGAAGGCCATGATGTTCTGATGTTCCCAGCGCACGAGGCTGAAGTTCGCCGAGCGGTTGCGTGCCTTAATCTTGAAGTTGGCCTGCGACACGCTGGCGAGGCTCGCCACGCCGCTGATGCTGCGAAGGAAGCCTGCGCCGCTGTTGGCGGTCTCCAGCGTCGAGCCGTCGAAAGCCGTCGTCGAGGCAGCCTCATAGGCGCCGATGATGTCGTGCTCCGACCACTCAAGCCAGCTCTCGTCGACCTTGTAGTCGGCGAAGCCTATCTTCCAAACACCTGCCGACACCTCCACGGCCTGCGTGTAGAGCGTAGGCCGCTGCATGAAGACGTCGCCCTGCGTGCCGTCGAGCGTGGCCGCCGTGCCGTCGTAGAACTTCGTGCTGTCGTGGTCGTCGAGCTGGCACAGCAGCATCACGCCGTCGGCGACATACTTGCCGAGATAGCGGTGCGAGTTGGCGCGGATGCGGCGTATCAGCTTGCCGTTGACATCGCCGCCAATCATGGTGGCAGGGTCGCTCACCGTCATGTCAAGCATGATGAAGTTGACATGGCTCTTGTCGTGGATGCCGGAGGCTCCTTTGCGGCGGCCTCCGCCCATAGGTATTATCAAGCTCATAATATTATGATGTTAGGTTGTTGATATTGTTGATTTGTCGAAGTTTGCACCTGCATGTGGTGTTGTGCTCTCCCCAGCTGCGTATCTCGGTGACGAGATAGAGCAGGTGGTCGATGATGACGAGCGGCACGCGCCGCACCTTGTCAAAGATGTCACGCGGCAGGTCGATATTCACCTCTATCGTCTTGTTCTGCACGTCGTATAGCTCCTCGACGTAGCCCTGCCACGCCCTCTCATAGAGATACTGCGTCGCCACGTCGGGGGTGCCGGTATAGGCCTCCCTCACGGGGGCGAAGAGCAGCGACTGCCCCGAAGCCGCCACCGTGGCAAAGACAGGGATGACGGCCAGCGGCATATCGCTGGCGCTGTCGCCATGCCAGCAGAATGTGTTGCGCAGCACTTCGTCTATGCTGTCGTCGGAGACATACACGCTGCTGCGCCAGCCGTCGAGCAGAGGCTCTGCCGCCGTTCTGTTGGCGCGGCGGTAGTAGAAATTGCCGCTGATGTTCGCGGCCTTGTCGTCCTTGACGTTGGCGATGGCCGGCAGGCTCTCGACCTGCGTCGTGGTGTCCGACGCCATGATGGCTCTCACGGGTGCCGCTGTGAGGCTCGCCACCGCCGACGCCTTGCTGCCGTAGTTGGTGATGAGCTTCTTCTCTCCCTTGCCGACGGCGTTCTGCGTGACGATACGCTTGCTGCCGAAGGGTATGCCGTGCCGTTCTTCGTAGCCTTCAGTGAAGGTCGTGTCAAGGCCTTCGAGGTTGAAGAGGACGCTGCGGTGCTCCCACGACAGAGGCGTCATGGTGACGGCCTGCGCCACCTGCGGCGTGATGTCGGCAGGGTTCGCGGCCATGAAGTCCGCAAAGGCATCCTTCGAGCGCTTGACGGTGACGGTCTCGGCCACATCGTCGACCTCCCACACGAGATGGTGCAGCTTGGCATACTGCAGCAGGACGGCGAAGGGTGCTATGTCGCCGAACAGAGCCTCAAGGCTCACGGCACGGCCGCTGCGCATGTTCTCCGCACGGCGCACGGTGACGTTGGATATGCCGACCGACAGCGTCGGCGCTGTGCTGACATTATACCAATAATTGGAAGACACCACATTGGAACCTGCCAGCGCAAAGGGCGTCACGTCTTCAGTCGCTTCAGGCGTATAGAACGAGGCCGTCGCTTCCAGCTGTATGTCGGTGGCCGTCGTCGGTATCAGCGTCAGCTCGTCATGGAACGCGGCCAGCGTCATGTCGCCCTGCACACCTACGGCGATGGGCGAGTAACCACACTCGCGTATCTCATAGGCGCGGCGCATGGCCTTGCCAACGGCCTGCGAGACATAGTTGCCGAAGACGGTGTTACGGTCAAGGAACCAGTCTTTGCCGCTATTCTCGGTGGTGTTGAAGATGATATAGTGTTTCTCGTTGTAGAAGCCGACGCCTGCGCCCGTGGCCTTGACTCGTATATGCAGGGGCGAGACGTTATTCATGCCTATGTGCCAGTCGGATATGTCATGTTGCGGCAGCATGGAGATGACGCTTTCGAGGTCGTAGCCGAAGGTCACCCTCTCCCCTGCCTCCACATGTACGGTGTCAGTGGTGGCTGTTGCCACAACGTCGCCTATGCCGGACACGATGATAGGATGCTGCGACACTTCGGCACTCTCTATTGGCATGACGGTGGCCGTCTGCCCTCCCGACAGGGCGCTCTCGGCGATGGTCTTCTCGTCTATCTTCTGCTGCGGCAGCATGTAGACCATGCCCTTGAGCTCGTCGTTGGTAGCGTTGAACCAACGCTGGTCGAGTATCATGTCGTAGCCCGTGACGGTGCGGCACTCCCTCGCTATGAGCTGCCACAAGGCCGACACGTAGATATATGGCTGCTGGTAGTAGCTGCGGTATTCGCCCAGCTGCTGCTCGTATACCGTGCCCTCTACCTTGTAACTGTCGGCGGCGCTGCCGTCGAGCCATGTCCGCTGCGACAGCACAGGCACGATGCCAGCCTGTGCGGCTCTCTCGCCGTCGATGACGGTCTTGTTGAGCCACTTGTCGCCGCTGAAGTCGGGGTACGCTCCCTGCAGGGTAGGCGCGAAGCCTATGAGCGAGACGATGTGCGCCGCCGTCTCGTAGGCAGCCGCAAGGCCATAGAGCGCCGCGAGGTCGTCATGCTGATATATCTCCGTGAGGTCGAAGAGTGGATTGTCTACCATCCATGACGTGCGCACGAGGGCGGCGTTGAGGGCGTTCTTCGCGTTCATGTCGAAGCCGTTGCGCCACGCATAGCGCACCACGTCGAAGAGTTTGACATAGCTGTCGTCTTCGGTCTTCTTCGCCGCGCTCCAGCCTGCGTTGAGAAGGCGCGAGAATATGGCGCTCTGCGAGCCTGTCAGCGACAGATAGTATGCGTCTTTGTCTACCTTTGTGAGAACGGCGTCGCCAGTACTGACGACCATCCCCGAAGACATGGCAAGGTACTGCATCTTCTCGGCAGGATTGAAGCCGCTGGCCGTAACCACGCTGTCAAGGCGGTAAATATTGCTGAAGAGCTTGTCATTGTCGGCACAGCGCGGCAACTTGACCGACACGCTGCGCTCGCTGACGTAGTTTGTCGGGTTGTCGAGGTTGTCGAAGGTGAAGGTGAAGCGCACGTCCTCTTTGTCGTCGAGGACGACCTCTCGCCACACCTGCTTCGTCATGCCATAGGGTATCTTCAAATACAGCCTGCTCATAACTCTTTATGCACTATCTCTTTGAGGGTGATATTTATAGGCTCGAAACGCCAGCGCACGTTGCCAGCCGTCGGCAGCGACCTGTTCTCCACGCTGCACCACACGCCCTTGTCGACCTCCACGTTATAGAGGTACACTTCTCGGGCGTAGGCTATGGTCGTTATAATATTATATTGTTCGCGCGTGAGAAAGCCGCTGAAGAGGCTGTACTGCTGCTGCACGTCCATAGCCGTGACGCGGTCGCTGTTGCGGTAGTCGTGAAGCGTGGCCACCGTTGGCGATGCCTGCTCGGTGGTGTTGCCGTCGAAGCCCCAGCAGAACCAGCCGCCACTCGGGAGTCTCCACGCCACATAGTAGGGCGAGGGGCAGCGGTCGACATGCGCCACTGGTATAACACCGCCGCCGTGGTAGAGGTTGATATCGATGTCGGACACGACGGTGAGCGTGCCTTCGCTGTCGCCGCCGTCAGCCTCATCGGTGGCAGTATCGTCGCTGTCGCCACCGTCCACGGAGGTGTCGAAGGTGCTGTTGGATACGCCACCGTCAACCTCGCCGTTGAAGAGCGACGCAAAGAGGTCGCGCAAGGTGAAGGCCATGTCATAGCAGCCTGCACCTGCCAACGACAGCGTAACTCTATGTATGAGGTCGCTCCCCAGCTGTGGCTGCTCGTTGACGAACCACTGCAAAGCGAGTTCGAGCCACATGTTGGTTGTCGCCACAGGCGGCAAGTGAGGCACGACGGCATTGCCGAGCAGCGTGAGGTTGACGGTCTCGCCACCCGTAAAGACCAGCTCGCCTTGCTGCCACCCCAGCAGCCAGCCGTCCCACACGATGGCCGTCTGCTCGGAGGTGTAGCCACCGCCGGAGATGGAGACCAGCAGCAGGGCGAGGATGCCGTCGGTAGGCTCTCTCTGCTCTTCGATGTCCGCGAGGGCGGTCGGCACATAGCCTTGCCGGTCGTCGTTCCACGTCAGCAGCTTCTTGCGCATATACGCGCGGCAGATGTCGTCAACGGCGATGTCGGCCTTGCCGTCGGCGTCGGCGATGCAGCGCCCCTCGTAGATATCGTTATAGTTTGCGCCATACGCCGCAAGCTGCACCTTGAAGGTGTGCTGCGAGAACGGCACCATGCCGCCAAAGGTTATTATGATAGGCTTGTTGATGGTCTTCATTATGTCTCGTCTTTCTTTCTCTTTTAATAGGGGCGGCGGCTAAAGTTCAAAAAAGCCTCCCACCACGAAGGCAGGAGGCCAAACACAAAACAATGCAGTGGAAGCGTCAAAGGGTGGCGCCGCCGAGGAAGGTCTGCAGGGCGGCGGCAGAGACCGTGCAGAGCAGCTCGGGCGAGACACACGAGAGCGTAGGCACGTATTCGTTGGGGTCGGTGAAGGCCGTGCCGGTGCCGGCGGTGACGGCAGAAGCACGCAGGGGGGCTTCATTGCCGACGAGCCAGTAGGTGCCGTTGTTGTCCTTCACCACGGCGATGGTCTCCGCGTGTGTCAGCGCGTGGATGCTCATGCGCTTGGATGCGCTCATGCGCGGAAAGCGGAAGGCCAGCGTGTGGGTGTAGAAGTGTACGCCCTGCACGTCGTCTATCGTGCCTTCGCTCGACAGCTGGCACGTCTGGTCGCGGAACGAGAGCACGGTGGCGTCCTCGGCGGCACTCGCGGCGAGGGTCATCGCCGTGACCTCGCCGTCAACGACGGTGATGCTCTCAATGTCGGCGCGGTTGCGGACGGTGGCGATACGGACGCCGCCCATCGAAGCACCGCATTCGGCGTTGATGTCGGTAAGGGTTTGTGGTGCGCAATATGCCATATCTTTTTCTCCTATTTTTAGCGTTAAAATGAGGGGCGGCAGTATATCACCGCCCCGTTGTCTTTTCGTCGCTCTATGGCCGATTAATTGCCGCCACCGTTGGGGATGGAGACGGCGATGCGGCTCGGATAGGCGTACTGCACGCCAGCCGAGAACTGCAGGCGGAAGCGGAAGTCGTCGTTGTCCTCCGAGTACCACAGGCGGAAGGTCTCGATGTCGTCGGCGGCGTCGAAGCCGTAGACGACCTGCTCGGGCTCGAGGGCATAGATGCGGTTGAGGCCGGTCATGCCAGGGATGCCGAGGACACGGGTGTTGGTGCCAGGCAGCACGCACTCCATACTCTCGTCGACGTTGCGCTCGTAGTGGAAGAGGTTGAGCTGCATCAGCGACGTCACGAACTCGCGATAGTTGGCGTAGCTCATGCAGATGACGGCGGTGGCCAGAGCCTCGTCGGGGATGAGCTTGTAGAGGGCGTAGACACGGTCGTAGACGGTGTCGGCGCTGGCGGCGGTGGTGGTGCGCGTCACAAGGCCGGCGGTGATGTCGGCGTTGATGAGCGTGGCCACGCCGTTGTAGAACTGGAGGTTGCCAGTGCCATTGGTGGTGTCACCCTGCCACATGGCCTTCTCGTTCTCGGCGCCTACTTTGGCGAGTATCTCGCCGACGATTTTCTCCTCCCACGGCAGCTTCTCGCGGCCTGCGCCGATTTCGAGCTCGTGGACGGCATACTTGGTGCGGAGCACCTTCGGGCACCAGCTTTTGTTGACCTTGATGATGCCAGGGGTCAGCGTGCGCTGCGAGAGCACATCGTCGCCGGAGGGGGTGAAGCCGCAGGCCTCGCCGCTCTGGAAGTTGACGGCGATGTCAAGCAGGTTGAGGGTGGTCGGGCCCTTGACATCGGGCATGGGGGTGAAGAGGCGAGCCGACTTGGCGGCCAGCACGGCAGCGGTGATGAGGGCGCTGCGGTTCTGCTCGGTATAGTCCGGCAGAGAGGTAACTGTAAATGCCATAATACTTGGTTTTTTGAGGTTAATATTCTATTTATTGCGCCTTGCGTGCGGCGGTGATGAACTTGTTGGCGAGTTCACGGCTCTCGTCGTCGGGTTCGTCGCCGGCAGGGGGCAGGGCGGCTTTCGCCTTGAGCTCGGCGTTCTCGGCCTTCAGCTGCTCGACGGTGGCCTTGAGTTCGGTGTTCTCGGCCTTCACGCTCTCCATCTCGGCGGTGGCGGCAGGGTCGGCAGGTTCGGGGGCGTCCTTCGCCTTGAAGGTCGGCACGACCTCTACGGGGTTGGAGGCTGTCACCTCCTCGTCAGCCCACACGAGCGAGAAGCTGACGAACTTCTCCTCTTGCGTGGCATCGTCCCAATACGCCCACACGGCGTGCTCGTCGCTGGCCTCCACGACATAGCCGTAGTCGGAGTAGCCGAGGGCGATGATGGCGGCGACAATCTTGCGCACGCGCTCCTCATAGGTCTGTGAGAAGTGCTCGCGCAGGGCGTTGAAGCTCTGCTTGCGCAGGTCTTCGGGTTTGGGGTCGGGGTCGGGTTCCGGCTCCTTCTCGCGTATCTCGGTGATGCGGCCAGCCTCCACGACGATGACCTTCTCGCCAGTGTCGTACTCACCGCTGGGAGCAGGCTCATACTCGCCGTCGACGTCGATGAGGATGTCCTTGCCGACCTCCAGCTCGCCGTCAACCATCAGGTCTTTGTCGTCGACGGTGCGGACGCTCTCCAGCTTTACGAGCAAGGACTTGAGCGTCGCAAGAAAGGGTGTCTTGATTTTCTTCATGATTTGTTGGTTTTTGGTTATTTAATAGGTGTTTTTCGTAAAATTCATTTTTTTTACTCTAACTCGCTGTCCTTCACTTCGTCAGCAGCAACGGCGATGGTGGTGTTGCCGTGACTGATTTTCGCCTTCACGCCTGCCTCAAGGTAGGCCGGTATGTGTACCACGAACTCCACGAGCGCCACGCCGCCCACCAGCTCGCCAATGTAGGTGAGCACCGAGCCGGAAATCTCGCCCTGCGGCGGCACGCAGAAGCCGGCGACGCCCAGGCCGATGGCCACGACGAAGACCACGTAAACGTACCACGGTGTACCTTTGAAAAGTGCTTTTGCCATATCTCAACAGTTTTCGATGTTGTTTCTCACCATGACGGACAGCGTCGTGTAGTAGCCAGCGAGGTTGTCGGCGAACTTCTGCACGAAGGGCTGCAGCGGTTCTGCGCTGACCGACAGCACGGCCTCCGACCTGCGGAGCTGGGCGAGGGCGACCTTGAGGACGGCACGCGAGAAGTCTCGCGCCTGCCTCGTGTTGCTGCCGTCGTCTTCAAGGCGGTCGGCGACATATACGAGGACGTCATAGCGGTCGATGCTCTCCGAGCCGCTGTCGGGCATGCCGACCTCGTCGTAGCAGGCAGACACATACGGCACATCGGTGTTGTTCCACATGTCGTAGACGTCGCCCTCGTAGACGCTGTTGACATAGCCCGTGGCCTTCAGCGCGGCCTCTATTATCGGTGCAAGTTCAGTCCAGCTCATAGCACGATATTGGTCTTGTATGCGTCGGCGTCGGCCTTGATGTCGGCGCAGCTCTCGCGCTTCATGTATTCGGGAAAGCGTGTGCTGTTGGCCTTGAGGTAGTCCGTGAGCCTGCCGCCGTAGAAGTCAGCGTCATAGTCGTACTTCTTGCGAAGGTATTCGCAGTCGCCGATGCTCATCTGCTGCGTCTGCTGGTCTTGGCTTGTGACGATACCGTTGTTCTTTATCTTGGCGAAGACCGCCCACTGCACCTCGGCGGTGGTCTTGTTGCAGAGATACGGTGTGACGTATTCGTTGATGAGGTCGACATATGGCTGGTCGGCCTCGGTTCGCTCGTCGGGCGGCGTATCGGCGACCTCGCACAGCTTGCGGTAGAGCACCGAGCCGATGAGGGGCTGCAGGCCTATCTCCTGCGCCTTGACGATGCTGGGCGTGATGTAGGCGGCGTCCACGTTGTCGTTGACGACGGTGTACTTCTTCAGCGTGGTCTCGCTGATTAACAAAACGATACTCATTCGGTGACCTCCTTTCCGAAGTTGATGTTAAACTCTGCCAGCGTGAACTCCCACTCGCTGCCGAGGGTGGCGAAGGCTGCCTCTATCTGTCTCTGCAAAGGCCGCACGACGGTCTCCTTGAAGAGCTTGAAGGTCTGCTCGTACTCCACGCTGTTGAAGCCCTGCCGCTCGGGGTCGGCACCGAAGAGCTGCGGATGGGCGCGGAAGGAGATAAAAATGTTCTCCTTGACGCTCTTGGCGAGTGCGTTGTAGCGCTGGTCGAAGTTGTCCTCTGCAAGCCTCTGCATCGTCGTGGCGTGGTCTTTGCTGTCGTTGAAGCACACAAGCAGGCGTGCGGCGTTCTGGGCACCGCTGAATTTGTCGTTGAGGCGTTTCTCAATCTTGTGCTGCGTATCTTCGTCGGGCTGTCCGTTGTTGAAGTTCACCACAGCCGACGGCACGAAGTTGTTGAGGATGGCCGACAGGTGGAAGGTCGAGATTTCCATCGCCGTCATCACGTCCTTGACGGCAGAGCCCCACATGGGGCGACCGTAGAGGCTGCGTGACGCCGGAGCCTTGACGTACATCTCGCTCCTGTCCTCGGCCTTGTTGCGAGGGTTGAAAATTGGTATCTTCACGACCTTGCGCGTGCTCTTCGTCCAGTCTTTGCAGAAGAAGGCCGTGTCGGCCTCTTCGTCGAGGCGTATGTTGCGCGTGTCATGGTAATCGAGGAACTTTATAGCATGCTCCCCTGCATCGCGGCGCACGCCTACGGAGAGAGCGCCGTAGATGATATAGTCCACGACGGCACGCTGCACCAGCGAAAGGTAAGTCTCGCGCTTCTCGTTGACGATGCGCTCGGCGTCGCCCGTGACGAAGCCAGCCCCTGCCACGTAGTCGGCGAGGCCGTTGATGATGCTCTGCAGGGTACTGCACTCCTCATAGCAGCGCAGCAGGAAGTCGGGGTACGCGTTGTCCTCGCCGTATGCGATGTATTTGCCTGTCCCGTAGCTCTTCTTCTCCACGGGCTTGGGTATGGCGGCAGAGCGCGGCTCCACGACGGCGAAGTTCATCTGCTGTGTCTCGTTATTGTTCATAGCGTCTTATTTCGGGATTATACTCATGGATGCTGACCTCGGGCTCCAGGACGCCGACCTGCAGGACGCCGCGAGAGAGCTCCACGCCATTCTGTGCCAGCGTATAGGTGTACTGGCCGTTGGTGAGGCCGAGGACAATGTCGACGATGTTGAGGGAGAAGGTCGTCACAGCGTTGATGTCGACCTCTGCGCTCATCACCTCGTGCGAGGTGCTGTCGGTGACGGTCAGCAGGGCTGTGCCTTCACCGTGCCCGTCCACTTCGGCGGCACGGATGGCAGGCACGACCAGCGTGACAGGCTCTTCGGGTGTCCTTACTATCAACATGTCACTCGTGGATGGTTATCGGGGCGTAGTAGAGCGCGTAGTCGGTGTCAAGGACATACTCGGTGCCGTCCTCGACGCTCTCGACCTTGCTGATGCTGTCGACGATGAGCGGCGACCAGTCGTGACAAGGGGCAGGGGCGTCGGTCTCGGCGCTGTTATATGTGGGGTTGCACCGCATATTGACGGTGGCGATGTCCTCCATGGCGCCGCCTGCGAGCGGCACTATCATGATGCTGCACGGGCGGCCAGCGGCGGCGACATCGGTGAGGGCGGTGGCGCGGTAGCATTCGGGCACGCGGCCTGCGCGTATCAGGGCGGAAAATTCTGCTTTCATGGTATCTTGATTTTTAAAAGTTTTCTATTTGGAAGTCCTGCCACACGGCGCGGTTGGCATACATGTCGTTGGCGATTTTATGCACGAGCAGGGTGATGTTTCTGACGTCAAGGCTGGCGAAGACATTGTCGCCTCCGAGTTCGGGGGGCGTCATAGCTTCGCATCGCACCAAACCGAGGCTGGTGACAGCAAAGGCACCGTCTTCAATGCGGTGTACCCATGACGGTATGTGCACCTCCTTGAGTTCTATGTTGGCGAAGGCAGCTTGGGGAATGGTTGTGGGGTCTTTGAAGACGACGGCCACGGTGTGCGTGCCGGCGGTGAAGTGTATTTGCTGTCCTGTGTCGTAGGCCTTGCCGTTGTCTACCTTTACCATCGCCACATCGCCGTCGGCGTTGTCGTTGATGATGTCGTAGTTGCCTTCGCTGCCGAAGCTGTAGGTTGCCAGCACGGCCATGCCGACGGCGAGAGAGCTGATGCCGAAGGCGGCATCTACGTCCACGAGTTGGGAGTTGGGTATGGCGTCGAGCTTCGTCTTGTCGGCGGCGCTCATGGCACCTGCCACGCTCTGCGTGGCGTTGGGGATGGTGAAGTACGGCAGGTCGTTGAAGGCCGCAAGGCCTGTGCCTATCTTCAGCCGCTGCGGCGTGGTGTCGGTGACGATGGCAAACTCACCGTAGGCCAGCACGGGGTTGTTCGTCGCCCACCGTGCGGCACTGTCTCTACGTATCTTGATGGTCGTTGACATGTCTTTTCTTTTTCTATTTAATAGGGGTATTTTTATTTTTTGATATGTGTCACAGCGTCAGCAAGTTCCACGCGTATCTCTTTGCCGAGTGCGTCAACGAGGATGCCGCGCAGCCGCTCTTTGATGGCCACCTCCTCGACGGCCTTCTCCAACGGGTGCAGGCCGTGGTGGTTGGGAGAGTAGAAGCCCTCGCGGTGTATCTTGCGCACGATGGCCTCGGCCATGCGCCGCTCCTCGACGGCCTTCGGCACGGGCTTGCGGCTCTTCGGCACCCTTGCCGACCGCATAGGCGTGCGCGGCACGATGCGCTTGATGCGTATCCAGCGCAGGATGTCGTCAACGGCGTTAGGCCACGGCTTGCCGGTCTTGCCCGTGGTCTTGTCGCGGCCATGCTCCACATAATACCACTGCTCGGGGAGACGGAAGATGAGCACCAGCGTGTCGCCCTTCCACGAGAAGATGTAGTTGATGGCGGCACGCGAGAGGGCGCCCGTGGCGTTGACCTTCATCTCGGCGAGGTTCTTCTGGTACTGCGTGGCCAGCTCCATAGCGAGGTTGTCAAGGGCGGTCTCGTCGACCAGCTGGCCTATGATGTGCTGACGTTCTGCCATGTTACACGGTTGTCGGTATGAAGCTGTCGTCGACCTGCCACAAGATGGTCTCCATCTGGCTGTCGTTCATGTGGTAGAGGGGCGGCACGCTCGTCCAGCGGTCGGCTTCGGTCATGATACGGAAGCTGCGGCAGCGCTTCGTCAAAAACATCTTCCACGCAGGCACCTCGGTATGCGTGTCGCCGAACCACTCGTATGCACGAAAACACTTGTTGCCCGTGCCTGTATGGTAGCCTGCCGCCACGACCTGCACCTGCCGCGCGTTGGTGCAGCCCTCGCCGCTCTCGTCGTCATAGTATATCATGGCGAAGAAGCGCCCTTCGATGGCTGCCTTGAGGTTGTCGTCGCTGGCCTCGCGGCTGTCGGTGATGACTATATCGTCGTCGGCCACGATGTCCTCGTAGCTCGGCACGTCATACTTCCACGCCGCCAGCGGCACGTCGGTGAGCTTCACGGCGGCGATGTCGTCGAGCTTCAGAACCTCCCACACCTCCTTGTCGGGCAGATACACCGACACAACGTCGGCACCGCCACGCCGTCCGAGGTCTTTCATCTGCCCTCGCACGACCTTGCCGCCGTCGGTGAGCTCGATATCCACCTGCACCTCCTCGCGCATCGCCGCCTTGATGTCGGAACGGCTTACGCGAAAGTCATACTTTTTTTTTTCGAGACCCAGCGCCTCGGCCAGCGCCTCGCAGTCGCCGATAGGCTCTTCGGCAGCCATGCGGTGCTGCGCCTTCATGCGCTCCAGGCCGCTGACGACCTCTACGCTGAACCCGTTGAGGCCACCCTCGCCGCCGTCGCTCTCCTTTATCTGCTGCCACAGCTCGTCGTCGGTGACCTTGAAGGAGACCACCCACGAGCCGTCGGTGACGTCTTTGAACTCCTCCGGCACGATGCCGCGCTCCTTGTCGATGAAGTAGCTTTCAATCATGACACATTGCGAGGTGCTGTAGGTGTCGCGGTCGTGCTGCAGGTCTATGACGTTCAGCAGGCCGTCCTTGCTGTACTTCTCCACGAGCTGGCGGATGGTGTCCTTCTCGAAGACTATGTAATATTCGCCCAGCTCTTCATTGCGGCGGTAGATAGGCGTGTCCGCCAGCAGGGCGACGCCCGTGATGACATGCTGCTCGTCGTCGGCCTTGAGGCGCACCTGCTGCCGCTTGGGTTCCTCGCAGAACTTGAGAAAGTTCTTCTCCACGGCAGGAAAGTCCACAAGGCTGATAGCCAGCAAACCCCAGTCGGGCTGGTCGTCGTAAGTAACTCTGTATATCTTCATAACGTTTGTGTGTTAGTATGTTGCGTTGTCTGTTGAGACCTCCACGCGCTTCTGCGCGGCGGTGATGTCCTCTTCGAGGACGTATACGCGCGTGTCGGGGAGGTTGGCTATGTCCTCGTCGGTCTGCACGGCACGCGTCGGCGTGACCGTCGTGGCGTTGACGCTCACGGCCTGCGTGGAGACGCTGCCGACATTGCCGCCGCCGCCACTCTTCGAGACCTGCACGCTCTTGAGTTTGGCGATGTTGGCTATGCCGGTGGCTATCACCGTGGCCGCTGTGGCGGCGGCGAGGATGAGGTTGTAGGGGGCAGGGAGGCCGCTGTTGACGCCCGACATGAAGCCGGCGATGCCGCCCTGTATGGTGTCGATGGTGGCCTGCACAATCTTGAGTGCCTTCCACTCCTGCGTACCCTCTTCCATCGTGTCGCTGATGGCTCCGAGGACGGTGCCGATGGCTGTGGCCGAGGCCGACATGGCGGCGACAAAACCCTTCTCCAGCGCCTTGCGCTTCTCTATCTCTTCCTGCTTCTTGCGCGTGCGCTCGGCCTCCTGCTGTGCCAGCTGGTCGGTCAACAAGGCCTCGCCCTCCAGTTGAAGGTCTGCGGCCTCCACCTCCAGCTGCGCGAGCTGGTTGTTGAAGTCCTGCTCCGTGATGAGGCCGTTTTCGAAGCGCTGCCTCAACAGCTCCTCGCGGCGGTCGCGGTACTCCATGTCGAGCTGCAGCAGCTGCTCCTGCGCGTCGGCCTCGCCGTTTATCATGATGTCGGCCTTGCGCTGCGTGTAGTCCGTGAGGGCTTGCAGTTCGGCCTGCTGCGCCTCTCCGGCATAGTCACGCGAGGGGGCGTTGTCCTGCGCCGTCATGGTGTTCTTTATGGGCGACGCACTCTCGGGGTCTTGCACCTCGGCGACGGCGGCCTTGACGACTGCGGCCTTCTGCTTGGTGAAGTCCGCCCACTCCTGCATGAGTTTCTTCTGCTCTTCGAGGTCGCCATAAGCGGCGACGGCTCGCCACTGAAAATACTCTCGCCACGTCTTCTTGCCTTCGTCGCTGGCCTTCCAGTTCTCGTCGCTGTTGTGCGAAAGTATCTCCTGCCACACGGCCTTCATCTTCTCGCCAGCGGCGGCTATGTACTTCACCCTGTCGTCCTCTATCTTCTTGTCGAGCTCGAAGGCGTTGATGTTGCCCTTGCGGTACTCCTCCTGCCAATAGGCGCGGCTGTCGGCGAGACGTTTCTCAAGCCCCTGCACGATGGCGAGGTTGTTGTACTGCTCGTTGTAATAGTCACCCTCGGCGGCGCTCAATTGATTGGCGACCTTCAACTGCTCCTTCAGCTGCTCGTTGTGCTTGCGTGCTGCCTCTGCAGCCTCCTCCTGCTCGCGCTTCAGCTCGCTCAACTTGCTCACGAGGATGCCTACGGCCACGGCGGCGGCTCCTATGCCGGAGGTGATGAGCGCCTTCTTCAGTCCGCTCATCGCCGTTGTGCTGGCCTTGATGCTTATAGTGAGGGCGCGAAAGGCCTTGACGCCGCTGTCTATGGCCGCAACGCCCTGCGTGATGGCCATAGCGCTCTGCAGCATCTTGAGCATCTTCACGTCGTCGCCCAGCTCCACGCCCATGAGCGACAGCGAGCCGAGGACGGTCTGGAAGGCTCCAGTCAAACCCATGACGGTGCCGCGCACGTTGGCGACGCGGTCGCCGAAGTCGGTCGTCGTCTGCTTGACCTGCTCCTGCATCTCGCGCAGCTGGTGCGTCTTGTCGCCCAGCTCTACGAGGGTGTCGTTATATTCTTTGGTGCCTTGCTCAAGACCGAGCAGCTGGTCGCGGAGCGCCTTTATCTCTTTGCGGAGGTTGGCGACGCTCTGCACGCCAGGCTGCGTGTTGACTTGCAGTATCTCTACATCTTCCATGTTGTCGTTCTTTGCCCTTTTAATAGGGGTCTTTGCTAAAAGTGAAAAAGGCGGCGCCAACACGTAGCACCGCCCGAAACAACGATATGAAACAACTGGCCGCGTCGGCTACGCGTAGCCCTTGCGGTATTTCTTGAGCTCTTCATTTTCCTGCCGTCTCCGCACCGTCTCGTAGCTCACTATATAGAAGAGGTGCGTGACGCTCTGCCGGTATACTTCCATGATGGGCGTGTTTGTCAGCTTGCAGTAGGTTATCACGAAAGGCGTGATGCCATAAGGCGCGAAAACTCCGCCACCTCCGCTGCCAGCTTCTTCACCAGCTCGGGGTGCATCTTCCCCGTCTTCCCCTTCATCAGGTACTTGGTCAAAGAGCGCAGGAAAGTGTCCATGTAACTCTTTGACCATCTGCCGAAAAAACCCACCACGGCGAAGCCTGCCGTCAGCGGTAGGTCGCCGACGTCGCTCCGCACCTGCCGCATGTCATAGCCGTCTTGGTAGAGGTGGCCGTCGGGGATGACGACCACGGCCAGCAGGTCTATGAGCGACGCCTTGCCGCTCTTGAGGTAGTTGGTGAGGTCGGTATACTGCGCCACGCTGAAGTCGGCAGGGGTGATATCCACGCGGTAGAGCCTGCCGTGGATGGTGTATGTCGCCGACGGCGTGAGCTTGGCCTTGAGGACGGGCTCGCCGATGAACTTCTGCAGGCCTGCCATGTAGGCGCTGTATTCGATGATGGGTAGCTGCTCGGCGTCGGCCACGTCATACAGATACTCGATGATGTACTTGGCGCAGTCGGTTGGGTGTTCTTCCTGCAGACGGCACAGCTCCTCGAACTGCGCCACGGTCAGCTGCTCCCAGCTGTCAATTGCTTTTATTTCTTTCATAGTCTTGCATGTATGGTTCTACAAGGTTGATGAACTCGTCGAAGGAGCGCACGAGGGCGTAGCGTATGCCGTGCCGCTCAGCCTCCTGCTGCCATGCCTGCTGGCGCGGCGACTGCCGCCCCTTGTCGGTCTTCATTTCTATGGCGAGCATGGTGTAGCCCTGCGCCGGAAGGAGCAGCAGCAGGTCGGCCACACCTGCCAGCATGCCCTCGGCCTTCAGTATGGCACCCTGCCGCTCCGTGGTGGCCACGCCGTTAGGCACGCCTATCAGCATGGAGGCGTGCTGTGGGTATTGGTATCTGAACCAGCGCACACAGGCGCGCTGCATCTCACTCTCGTTGTGTCTCATATTACTGCGTATTGTGCCGTCCGCATGCCGTGGAGGGCGAAGGCCGTCGCCATGATGATGTCGTCATGGTAGCCTTTGGCGGCGTTGTATGTTATCTTTCCCGAGGGGGTCTTCTCCATCTGGTATGCGGCGAGCTGCACTTTCTGCTCCGCATCGTCAAGGAGCTGCACGGTGCGGTTCTGCACCTCCACGATAAAATGCTCTATGATTTTGCGCTTGCTGTCGTTGGTGGTGGTGAACTCCACGACGACACAGGGGAGCCCTGCGGCGGTGATGGCTTTCTTCAGCAGACCGAGGTAGACGGCGCCGATGCTGTTGGTCTCCACGACGAGCTTGCGGATGTCGTACTCGCGTATGGCCTGCACCACGGCCTGCACGGTGGCCGTCTCGTCGAGGTCGTTCCAATGGTATAGGCGCACCTGCTGGCGGTGCTCGTTGAAGACCGACAGCGCCGTGCTGTCGCTGTCCTTGCCTGCGGCCAGGCCGACGCCCCAGTCGAGGCCTGCCGTGTGGCGTGTGCCTGCCGTCACGGTGTTGCTGACGACGGCGTTGAAGTCGCCGAAGAGGTCGCTGGTGGTCTCCATCCACTCGCCGAGGTAGTCGGCACGGAAGAGGTTGAGGGGCATCTTCTTCTTCAGCAGCTCAAGGCGCTCGGGGGTGATGTAGGGGTTCGGCCAGTCGTTGAAGTCGTAGCTGTATATGCCGTCCTTGCCCTGCATGCCGTCTTGGTAGAACTCGTAGAAGAAGCCGCTGCGAAAGCGCGGCGTGCTGACGGCCACGATGGGGGCGTTGTTGGCGTTGACGAAGGGCGTGACGGTGTAGAACACGTCGTCGCTGATGTAGGCCGCTTCGTCGATGATGAGGAGGCCGTGCTGCGAGACCGTGAAGCCGCGGAGGTTGTCGCCCTGCTCTGCCGACATGAAGTGCAGGCTGCTGCCGTTGATGAAGGTCACCTCGAGGTCGCTGCCGTTGCTCTCGGCGACGAGGGGCTTGAGATTGCGCACGATATCTTTGTAGAGGGGCTTGGCCTGCTTGAGGATGGGCGCCACGAAGCCGCAGCGCTGGTCGGGATGAGAGAGGGCGGCGAGGACTAACATGTTCTCACACATCATGCTCTTGCCCTTCTGCCTGACGCTCTTGACGAAGTGCATGCTGCCAGCCCAGTGCGCAGCGAGGCCGTCATGCACCGCCCGTTGGTACGGCTGCGGCGTGTACAATGTGATGTTTATGGAGGCGGAGGGGGTCATGGTGTTAAAAAATGCGGCGGCAGTAAATTGAAAATGCGGATGTCACTGTTAAAACAAAAGGTTTTTTTGTGAATTGACGTTTATAAAGAACTCTCTGCCGCCGCACTTGTGGTTATTTTAAATAGTCGTCTGTCATTAACATGCTTATATACTTCTTGTCCCGTAAGGCGGTCTGCATTAACTCGTCATAGGAGAAACGCCCTATCGAAGTGCCGACAAGGCTGCTCTGCGCGATGGCCTTGTAAAACTCGCAACTCCCTTTAACTTGCATTGTTTCAGTGACTTGCACCCCCCCCTATCAAATAAATAGTGGTTGAGGTTAGCGGTGTTAGTACGCCAGCCGAGGCCGTCCACGCCACAACAGCACAAACTGTCGCCCATGCTGCGCAACCTATTCTCCCCTGCGTAGAACTTCAAACCGAGTTTGTGGCACTTGCTTTTGAGTTGCAGAAACAGGGGTTGCAGAATGTCCGTAGGGTAGACGAAGTCGCCGCCGAGCCGTATTGTTTTCGGTCTCTTTGTTTTGTACTTCATGGCCTCAAAGACGCACCCATATACACCCACTTCTGCAAACCTTTCTAGCGCTTGCGTGATTTGCTTGTGGTAGTAGGGCATGTATGGCTGCACACGGACGATAACCCTCTTATACTTGGCTATTTCCTCAGCGGCTTGCATCCTCTCGTCAAACGTACTCGCGCCTTTTTCAAACTCGTCATACTCCTTGCAAGCGGCGCTGAACTGCACAACGCAGTTGCATTGCTTTATTAACTCAAGGTACTCGCCCTCGGAAATGAGCTTGTTTTTGGTGCTGACAACAAAGGGGTACTGCGTTTCAGCAAACAGTTTAAGGCATTCGAGACTGCGCCGAAACTTCTTCTCCACAGGTTGAAACGGGTCGCTTTCCCCTCCCCAATGTAACGGTATATCGAAGTCGCACCACTTCGTCAGCTTGTTTCTTTTGCCGTCGATGAAGTCACGCAAGGCAACCACGCTCTCGGCTGGCTTGATGTTTTGGATGTCGTACTTTAGCTTTACGAAACAGTAGTCGCAAGCATGCGAACAGCCTCGGTAGGTGTCGAAGCGTATAGGCAGGTCGCAAATAAATACTTGTGAGCCAGTTTTAGGCATTTCTTATCTCGTTTAGGACAACGGTAACGATTTTGTCTTTGCCGTTTTTCTTGATATAGTCGGCAACCTTCTCTTTTTCCTCAATCGGTATAAGAAGCGTCAGTTGGCATTTGTCGGATGCGTTTTTAAGTTCGTCATTCAGCACGCCGAAGTCGTTGCTAAAATCCTCATCATTCCACTGCGGCGTTTCGAGACCCCAGCTGTCGAGCTCGTCGGCGTCCCACTCGTTGGCGAGGTCGTCCCAGTCCCACTCGCCGCCGCTGGTGTTGTCCTTGATGGTGTAGGCGCGGAGCTTGTCAACGGACGTGTCCTCGGCGATAATCTTGCAGGGCACTTCCTTCTCACCGAGGTCCTGAAGGATGCGCAGACGCATGTTGCCGCCGATGACGACATACTTGCCGTCATGAGGGTAGACCAGCAGCTCGCGCAAGGTCAGCATCTCGGGGTTGTCCTCGATGCTTCTCTTGAGGCGCTTGTACTGCTCATCGCGTAGGATGCGCGGGTTCTTGGGGAGGCCGTCAATCTGGCCGTGGTTCGTCTCGATTTTCGAGATAGGCAGCATGACGGTCTGCGCCACGACTGCCGGTTGTTGTTCTTTTGCCATATCGTGTGTTATTTTCCGAGTTGCACGTTAATGTTCACACCTGCCACGGTGTTGCTCTCGCCGAGCCACTCCACTATCTTGGCGGCGGCCTTGTGGTCGCCGTTGAGGGCGCTCTTCAGCGTGGCGATGACGAGGGCGGCCTGCAAATTCTCCAGCGGCTCGCCGTTGGTGGGGTTCTTCAGCTCCTTGCCGTTGAAGACGGCAGGCAGCGCCAGTATCTCGGCCACGGTCTCGCGCATGAGACGGCGCTGCTGCTGTTTCCCTCGGCAGTTCCTGCCGCCCTTTGCGGCGAGCTCCTTGAAGTCGTCACGCGTGGCGATGTCGACAAGGTGCGACATCCGCCGACGCTTGCCTTCGGCTATCTCTTCGGGGGTTTTCTTGCTTTTATACATAGCTGTGTCCTTTTCTTGGTGGGTGTGGCGGCATCTCTGCCCTCCGCACCCGTGCGCCGCTCGTTAGCAGGGAGCGGCCGACCTATACTCTACAAAAAACAATGAAAAATTTGAGTGGTGTGTGTGTCTACTTCTTTTTGAATATGCCGAAGATGAGCTCCAGCAGCTGCCACATCTCGTTGCGGTCGTATAGGCCGTTGGCGCAGAGGCCGCAGCCGATACCCACGAGGGCGGCCTTGACCCACCCCTGCCACATGTCGGGAGTGCCGCAGTCGGCGAAGAAGCCGAGCTGGAGGGCGAAGCCTGCGGCGGCGAGGGAGAGGGAGAGCACCCACGAGACGACAAGCTTGGCGGTGCCGTTCTCAACCTTGAAGAGTTTGTTGACTGCCTCGGTCAAGGTCATCACGCCGAGGACAAAGGCGACGAAGGTCGCGAACATGGTCATCAATGTGTTCATGGCTTATTTGTTTTTGCGGTTGGTTTTCTTTGAGGGGCGAGAAGGCTCGTTTTTCGCCTTCTGCGGCGTTTTCTCCCCGTCCGTGGGCTGTTGTGCCGCCTCGGGGGTTGACGTGGCCGCAGAGACAGCATTCTCGGCTTCGAGGTACAGGGCGCCGAGTTTGCTGCACACCTTGACGACGCAGGCGTTGCAGTATTCGTTGCCAGGGGTGGCCTTGTAGATGGCCTTGTAGATAGGCCACAGGACGGTGCGGCTGACATGTGCCTGCAGTCCTATGACCTCGCCGCCACGCGCGGCACGCGTAAGGATGGCGGCGTAGGGGCGCAGGCTCTCGACCTGCTCGGGGGTCAATGATAACTTGCTCATAGTATCTTGTTTATTTGGTTGAATATCTTTGCGAGGAGGTTGTCGACGACATGCAGCAGGTCGGCGATGCGCGGCGTGAGCATGGCGACGAGGCACACGTAGGCCGTCAGCGGCAGGGTGAGGCTGTCGGTGATGGCGAGGTACACTATGCCCGTCCAAAAGGTCATGCACAGCGAGCAGCTGAAGGGCTTGATGTCTATGGGTGTGCGGAAGTGCCCTCGGGTGAGCCACGCCTTGACGGCGGCGGTGGCCTCCTGCCAAAAGCCGCTGACGTCGAGGGCGAAGACGTAGATGGCGGCGATGAGTAATAAATCTGTCAGTTGTTTCATGCCTATTTAATAGGGGTTGTCTCTAAAGTTCAAAAAAGTGTCTATATGACGCTCCAGCAGAAGGACACGTCGCAGGGGGTCGCCCTGCCGTCCTCGATGCTGCGGTAGATGGTCGAAGCCGCGATGCCGTAGTGGCGTGCAGCCTCTTCCACGCCGCTGAACTCCCTCACGCCGTCGGCCTCGTAGGCCAGCAGCGTCCTCTTCTTTGTCTTGGTGTTTTGTTTCATGGTCTTTGGTTTGTATTGCGGGTCGGTCTCCTTCTTCAGCTTCTCGTAGCGCTCCTTGACGATGACCTGTATACGCCACAGCCTGTCCTCTATGACTGGCCGCGAGACGCCGAGCTGGCGCACGAGGGCGCTGACCTTGTAGCCTGCCGACATGTAGGCGAGCATCAGCGCCCTGTCGTCGGCGTTGAGGGCGTTGAAGGCTCTCACAAGGAGGTCTCCGTAGTCGTTGCTGCGGAAGTCCTTGTCGAGAGCCACGAACTCGGCCTCGTCTATTCGTCTTCTGTCTCGCTGCTTGCCCATACCTTGTCTGTCGGATGCTGGCGGCGTTCGTGCCGCGTGTATTTGTTGTATATGTAGCTGCTCGTCGAGATGAGCTGCCGCTTCAGCACGCCAGCCACAAGCCGGAAGACGCCCGTCATGTCACCCGAGCGATACGCCCTCTCAAGGCTCCCCTGCGGCAGGTGAAGTATGATGAAGTAGAGGTCGGCGACGACATCCTCTCGGTAGTTGCCGCGGTAGAACTTGGTGGCATACCGTGGCACTATGCCGGAGTTGACGACGGCTTCTACTATCTCGTTGCGGCTCATGGTCTCGTGCTTTTTACTAACTTATTCCACACCCATGTTGTGGCGTGCTGCCGTGAGGGCGCGTTGCAGGGTGTCAGGGTCGATGGTGTCGGCGTTGTAGACCACGCCGCCCGTGACCTGCTGCTCGGCCACGACCTTGTCGTAGCTCTCGTGCCACACCACCATGCCTGCCTCCTCGTTGACGAGGACGTACTTGGCATACTTCATAGCTCTATCTCCTTTCCTATGCCTGCCAGCCGTAGCGCGTGCTGAAGCTCGTGGACGTAATGACGCCGCACCCACGACACATCTGTGTCCTGCCATGCCTCTACGATGTCGGCGTTCTTTTTCAGTATGCCCTCTGTCAGCGGTATGGCCTCCACTTCATCCATCGGCACCTGTTCGTAGAGGCTGTCGCTGTCGATGAGGTCAACGAGGTCGTCCTGATAGACGGCGGCGACCTGCATCTTGTAGCCGCCGACCTTCACGCCGGAGCCTGTCGTGTAATCCCACATCACCCAGTCGCCGAGCATGAGGTCTTTTGATTGTAATGGTTTGTTGTTCATGGTCTTTATGTGTTTTTTATTGTTTGTGTATTAAAATAATTTCGTTTGTGTGCCCGCAGCGGGTTCGGTGTCGACGAAGAGGTTGCGGAAGAGGTAATGGAGGCACGCCACGACGATGCTGTTGCCTGCGAGTTTGGCGTGCTGTGTGCGTGGGATGGGAGCGGCGAGGAGGGTGTCGATGTCGGGTTCGGACACGTCCATCAGCCGGTAGAGCTCGCGCTCGGTCAGGCGGCGGATGCGGATGCCTTGTTCTGTCACCATGGGTCTTTGTCCACCACCCATCCCACAGGCGGCATTAACACATGGCGAGACACCGTCCACAGAACCGACATAGGCATTTTTTTGCATACTACCTATCACCATATCCTTATTGGCTTGGGGGATGGGCTCCATTTCGCGGTCAAGTCCGGCCATCAGTTTCTCCACCTGCTCATCCTTCAGATAGTACCTCTCCTCCACGTTTTGTTCGAGTACGTCTTTTAGGCGGCGTTCCAGGCGGAAGGGCTTGGGGAAGTAGTAGGCGCGGGGGCAGTCGAGGATGCTGACCATAAAGATGCGGAGGCGGTTCTGCGGCACGCCGTAGTCCTTGGCGTTCATCAGCTGCTGGAAGTTGGTGTAGCCGTAGCCGTTCAGCCGCACCTGCCAGCGGTTGAAGAGGTCGATGAACTTGTCGCTCACCAGTCCGCCGACGTTCTCGAAGACGAGGTGGCGGGGGCGCAGTTCGCGGACGGCACGCTCGGTCTCCCACAGTAGGCCGGAGCGGGTGCCGCTGCCCTCTTCGCCGCCGCGCTGGAGTCCTGCCGCGGAGAAGTCCTGACAGGGGGAGGAGTAGGTGAGGAGGTCGATGGGCTGGGGGTGGCGGTGGTGCCACTCGGCCCAGTCGACGCGGCTCACGTCGCCGAGGTTGCGTCCGCTCCATTGGGGGAAGAGGGCGTTGTGGGCGGTGATGGCGTGGCGGTCTATCTCGCACCAGGCGGCGAGGTCGTAGGGCAGGCCGAGGCGGTTCAGCGCGAGG
>Ga0326513_10000443_pt1 | contig 35067 bp, 23 predicted proteins | sample 2_2465_0518_D_FD_203654 | JGI IMG/M metagenome (GOLD analysis project Ga0326513, IMG submission 203654) | Bovine rumen microbial communities from UC Davis, California, United States - 2_2465_0518 | ecosystem: Host-associated > Mammals > Digestive system > Stomach > Rumen | place: USA...
TGTTGTCCTCGAGAGTCTGGTGGTCAACTGTTACGCAGAAAGGAGTACCGATGGCATCCTGACGACGGTAACGCTTACCAATCTGATCTTTCTCCTCGTACTTACAGTTGAAGTGGAACTTCAGCTGATCCTGAATCTCACGAGCCTTCTCTGGCAGACCGTCCTTCTTTGTGAGAGGGAAGATAGCGAGCTTAACTGGAGCGAGAGCTGCTGGGAGATGGAGCACAGTACGTGTCTCGCCGTTCTCAAGCTGCTCCTCCTCGTAAGAGTGGCACATGATAGAAAGGAACATACGGTCAACACCGATAGAGGTCTCGATAACGTATGGAGTGTATGATGTGTTCTCTTCTGGGTCGAAGTACTCAATCTTCTTGCCTGAGAACTTAGCATGCTGGCTAAGGTCGAAGTTGGTACGAGAGTGGATACCCTCAACCTCCTTGAAGCCGAATGGCATGCGGAACTCGATATCTGTAGCAGCATTAGCGTAGTGAGCAAGCTTGTCGTGGTCGTGGAAACGGTAGTTCTCAGCACCGAAGCCGAGGTTCTGATGCCACTTCATACGAATTTCCTTCCACTTTGCGAACCAGTCAAGCTCTGTACCTGGCTTGATGAAGAACTGCATCTCCATCTGCTCGAACTCACGCATACGGAAGATGAACTGACGTGCAACGATCTCGTTACGGAAAGCCTTACCGATCTGGGCGATGCCGAATGGAATCTTCATACGACCGGTCTTCTGTACGTTGAGGTAGTTTACGAAGATACCCTGAGCGGTCTCAGGACGGAGATATACCTTCATTGAACCCTCTGCGCTTGCACCCATCTCGGTAGCAAACATAAGGTTGAACTGACGAACGTCTGTCCAGTTCTTTGTTCCTGAGATAGGACATACAATCTCCTCATCGAGGATAATCTGCTTCAGGGCCTCAAGATCTGGTCCCTGCATGGCTTCATGATAACGTGCATGAAGATCATCAAATTTCTTCTGGTTCTCGAGGACGCGTGCATTGGTCTGGCGGAACTGAGCCTCGTCAAAGCTGTCACCGAACTTCTTCTGTGCCTTTGCTATCTCCTTTGCGATCTTATCCTCGTACTTTGCCATCTGCTCCTCGATGAGCACGTCGGCACGGTAGCGCTTCTTTGAGTCGCGGTTGTCGATGAGAGGGTCGTTGAAAGCATCAACGTGACCTGATGCCTTCCAGATAGTCGGGTGCATGAAAATGCTTGAGTCGATACCTACGATATTGTCGTGAAGGAGAACCATAGACTGCCACCAATACTGCTTGATGTTGTTCTTCATCTCCACACCATTCTGAGCGTAGTCGTAAACTGCGCCAAGACCATCGTAAATCTCACTTGAAGGGAATACGAAACCATACTCCTTACAGTGACTTACGATTTTCTTAAAAACGTCTTCTGCCATTTTTTTGTTTGATTATATTTTGTCGTTTATATTTTTGCTGAGGTCTAAAGTCCAAAGTTATTGTCCCTTGGACCTTTGCTTCCGTATTTTTTTAGAATGCAAAATTACACTTTTTTTTTGAATTATCCAACATGGTAATGTATTTTTCCGATGTTTTCGTTTTTTTTAGCATAAAAAAAGGAAACAATGATGATAAATTTTGGATAAATCATGGGAATTTATTATCTTTGCAAAGATTATTCTTTATATTAACTAAATTAAAACCATTTGGAAACTGACCTGAAAAGAATGAGAAAGACCGTATTGATGATAGTCGTCATGCTGCTGAACTGGAGCGGTGTGTCTGCCAGAAATTGGAAGCCTGAAGAGGTGAAGGCTATCATTGCAAAAGTCAATAATAGCTGGCAGAAACAACATCCAGCCGACCGTGACCGTGCTTTCTGGGATCCGGCTGTCTATCATACGGGTAACATGGAGGCATATTTCCTTTTTTGTGAGAGTAATGACGAAAAGGAACGCGAGACTGCCGACAGATGGCGTAAATACTCCAAGCGATGGGGAGAACGTAATTTTTTCCTGGGGGCTTCGGAGATTGACCCTGCCAAGTGGAGATACAAGAACTATGGCGAAGGTCCTCAGTATGTGCTCTTTGGCGACTGGCAGATATGTTTTCAGACATATATAGACCTATACAACGATGCCCTTGCAAAGAAAAGCTACAACCCGAGGTATATCCAACGCCCTAAGGAAGTTATGAGCTATGAGAAGCGTAGCAAGACTAACGACTATTGGTGGTGGGCCGATGCGCTTTATATGGTTATGCCTGTCATGACAAAGATGTATCTCCTTACAGGCGACGAAGGCTATCTCGACAAGATGTATGAGAACTGGAAATATTGCAATTCTATCATGTACGACAAGGAGACTGGTCTCTATTTCCGTGATGGGAAATATGTATATCCTAAACATAAGACTCAAAGTGGGAAAAAGGACTTCTGGGCTCGTGGCGACGGATGGGTAATAGCTGCTTTTGCCAAGGTTCTCAAGGATCTCCCAAAGAATTACAGACATCGTCAAGAAATAATAGAATATTACCGAAAGCTTGCTGCGGCCCTTGTCGCTTGCCAGCAGGAGGAAGGTTATTGGACACGCTCTCTCCTTGATCCTGAACAGGCACCGGGACGTGAGACCTCAGGAACAGCCCTCAACTGTTATGGTCTTCTCTGGGGTATCAATAACGGTATTCTTCCAAAGACATACATTCCTGCTGCAGAGAAGGCTTGGGGATATCTCGCAACCATAGCCCTTCAGCCTAATAATACCATTGGCTATGTTCAGCCTATCGGTGAAAAGGCAATTCCCGGACAGGTGGTTGATCAGGAATCCGTAACCAACTTCGGTACAGGCGCTTTCCTTCTTGCCGCATGTGAATACTATCGTTTTTTGTCAAAGTAGTATCCCCTTCAGAATAAATAAAAAAAACACCATAAATGAAAAAAACAATCTATCTTATGGCTTCGGCCCTAATGCTTTCTGCGGCTTCTCCTGCCGCTGTTAAAAAGACGGCTGCAAAGCAACAGCAGTCTGTAGCAACACCCGGTATCGAACTTATCGACAAGTGCTGGCACGATCTCTCTATCAATGAGATTAACCGTTTCCCTATGCATACCGATTTCTTCGTGTATAAAAGTAAGGATAAGGCTTTGCAGGGTGACATGACAAAATCAAGGAATTTCCTTTCTCTTCATGGCGACTGGAAATTCAACTGGGTAGAGAATGCCGATCAGCGTCCTACTGATTGCTTTGGCGTGGATTATGACGATTCAAAGTGGAAGACAATGCCTGTCCCTGGTATCTGGGAACTCAACGGCTATGGCGATCCGGAATATGTCAACGTGGGTTTCGCATGGCGTGGCCATTTTGACAAGCAAGCTCCAGAAGTGCCAACAAAGGATAATCATGTAGGCACATACCGTAAGACTGTCAATATCCCTGCCGAATGGTCCGGCAAGCAGGTAATCGCTCACTTTGGTAGCGTAACCTCTTGTATCTTCCTTTATGTAAACGGCCGTTTCGTAGGCTATTCTGAGGATTCAAAGGTGGCGGCAGAATTTGATATCACCGACTACGTAAAAGTAGGCGATAATCAGATTACATTCCAGGTAATGCGTTTGTGCGACGGCTCATGGACCGAGGATCAGGATTTCTGGCGTCTTTCTGGTGTGGCTCGTGATTCGTATCTCTTTGCCCGTGAGAAGAATAGGAGTATCGAGGATATCGTGGTTACTCCAGATCTTGATGCCTCTTATACCGACGGCGCTATCTGTGTTGAGACGAAGGTAGGCAAGGAAGTAGGGCTTGTAAATTATACTCTCTATGATGCTGATGGTATTGAGGTTGCAAAGCAACAGGTTAAGGTACAGCCAGGTCAGACATTTGTTTCTGCTGAGATACGTGTCACCAATCCAAAGAAATGGACAGCCGAGACTCCTTATCTATATAAACTCCTTACTGAGGCATTTGCTACCTCTATTGATAAGAAATCCAAGAAACCAATAAAGATTGATGATCCTTATTGCTATGCTGTAACAAAAGTCGGTTTCCGTAAGGTGGAAATCAAGGACTCTCAGCTCCTTGTCAATGGCCAGCCTGTATATATCAAGGGCGTGAACCGTCACGAGCTTGATCCTGACGGCGGTTATGTCGTTTCCCGTGAGCGTATGATTCAGGACATCAAGCGCATGAAGGAGTTTAATATCAATGCCGTTCGTACCTGTCACTATCCTAATGATCCTGTATGGTATGACCTTTGTGATGAATATGGCATCTATATGACTGCTGAGGCTAACATCGAGAGTCACGGATACCTCTATCACAAGGATCCGCTTACAAATCATGAGTTGTTTGCAAAGCCTATCCTTGAGCGTAACCAGCACAATATCGACATATATCGCAATCACCCTGCAATCATTGTTTGGAGTCTTGGTAACGAGACAAGTTACAGCAAGAACTTCAAGGCTGCATACGATTGGATAAAGACCGTTGATCCAAGCCGTCCGGTGCAGTATGAGGCTTGTCATGGTGGTGATGCAACGGATATCTTCTGTCCTATGTATTTCTCTCAGTGGAGTTCTGAGAAATACTCTAAGGACGAGAAGAACAAGAAGCCTCTTATCCAGTGTGAGTATTCTCACGCTATGGGTAACTCTTGCGGCGGTTTCCGCGACTATTGGAACCTCGTGCGTAAGTACCCTAAGTTCCAGGGTGGATATATCTGGGACTTCATTGATCAGGCTCTTCACAAGAAGCAGGCTGACGGCACTCAGATATATGCCTACGGAGGTGATTACAACAGCTATGACCCGTCCGACAATAACTTCAACTGTAACGGACTCCTCCAGCCTGACCGTCAGCCAAGCCCTCAGATCTATGAGGTTGGCTATCACTATCAGAATATATGGAGTTCTCTCAACGAATCTACCTTGACTGTGTTCAATGAGAATTTCTTCCGTACTCTCGATTACGTGGACCTCTATTGGCAGGTTCTCGCCGATGGCGAGGTTGTTCTCGACGGTTCTGTGAAGGATATCAATATCAAGGCTCAGACTAAGGATTCCTATCAGCTACCTGTCGCCCAGAAGATAGCAGAACTGAAAGATGCGCAGAAAGAAGTGTTCCTCAATGTGTCTTATCGCAACAAGACTGCCGACGGTCTTCTTCCTGCAGGCTATGAGGTTGCACATCAGCAGTTCCTTGTCAATACTAAAGACTCTCAGAGCGCTTGTTCCGATGAAAATGCCAACTCAAAGGGCAAGAAGGCTAAGCTTAATGTTGTCAACAAAAAAGAATCTGATGCTCTCATCGTTAGTGGCGACAACATCAATCTCGAATTCTCAAAGTCAAATGGCTTCATAACTTCCTATGCCGTTGCCGGAAAGGCTATCCTTGGCGATAATGGCAGCATCCGTCCGAACTTCTGGCGTGCTGTTACCGATAATGATATGGGTGCCGGACTACAGCGTGACCTCAAGGCTTGGAATAAACCTGAGATGAACCTTACAAGGTTCAATGGTAAGAAGCAGAAGGACGGTAGCGTTACCGTTGTGGCTGAGTATAATCTCCCGGGTGTTCACGACAATCTCACCCTTACCTACGATATCAAGCCTTGCGGTACCGTTATCGTTACCCAGACTCTCGAACAGGTGAACGACAGCATAGCACAGCAGATGCTACGTTTCGGTATGGTTATGGAACTTCCTGCTTCTATGGATCAGAGCAAGTTCTACGGTCGTGGTCCAATCGAGAACTATAACGACCGTAACGATGCCCAGAACGTGGGTATCTATGTTCAGAATGTTGATGAGCAGTATTTCCCATACATTCGTCCACAGGAAACAGGCACAAAGACCGATATACGTTGGTGGAAGCAGTCTGGCCGTTCTGGCGAGGGCTTGGTTGTCTCCGCTCTCAACGGACAGGTGCTCGGTGCTATGTCAGCTATCCGCTATGCCGTTGCCGATATGGACGAAGGTCTTGACAAGAAGCAGCGTCACCAGTGTGATGTTAAGAAGTCTCCTTTCGTCAATCTCTATATCGATGGTGAAATGGCTGGTGTTGGCGGTGTTGATTCTTGGAGCAAGAACGGACAGGCTCTGCCTCAGTATCGTGTCATGCTCAAGGGCAAGAAGAGTTTCTCATTCGTCATCAAGCCGCTAAATAAGTAAAAGTGAGAAAAATCTATATGGTTATAATATCATTCCTTTTAATCAGTGTGGGGGTAGCGCTACTCCCACACTTGGTTTATCTTATAGCAAAGGCAATATCCCTTATTACCCATCATCCCATAGCCTATAAGCCGTTTGGCTATACCGCTCTCGGCATGATAGGCGTATGGCTGATTCTCTTCGTATGGGGCTATTTCTTTGGCAGATACTTCCATGAAGTCAAGTCTGTCACAATCGCCTGTAAGGGGCTTCCGAAGGCCTATGACGGCTTCCGTATCGTTCAGATATCTGATCTCCACCTCGACGGATGGAAAGGCCATGAGGACGAGCTTCTCGGTATCGTCAATGAGATAAATGCCCTCAAGCCCGATGCCATCGTCTTCACAGGTGACCTCGTATCTCTCGATGAAAGCGAACTCAAGCCTTTCATCCCTATCCTCAGTCAGCTAAAATCCCCTAATGGTGTGGTGAGCATCATGGGCAACCATGACTATCTGCCTTACAACCGCTCCCTTTCCGACAAGGATCGCGCCTATAAGATTTCCGACCTCCAGCGTATGCAGAGAGAAGAACTCGGTTGGAAACTCCTCCTCAACGACAATTGCCCTGTCTTCCCAAGGGGCTACAATAAGCCTAATCCCGTTTTCGGAACTATCAACTCCAATCCGCATAGTGACCTTCTCGTTTCCGAATCTGCTCCATCTGTCGGGAGGACGGAGAAAAGGGCCTCATTTGTCTCCTTCATCGGCTGCGAGAACCAGTCCATGGGCATTCATCACATCATCACCCGTGGTGACCTGAAAAAAGCCTCAGAGGGCACGGAAGGCCATTATCCTATCATCCTTACCCACGATCCAACCCATTGGCGTGGAGAAATCGTTAAAGGGCGTCCTTCTCTCACGCTTTCTGGTCATACCCATGCCGGACAGTTCCGTGTACTCGGCTGGTCTGTTGCCCGTTTCATCTATGATGAATACGACGGCCTCTACACCGACGGCGACCATAACCTATACGTGAACATCGGTCTTGGCGGCACCATGCCTATGCGTATTGGTGCCACCCCAGAAATCACTCTTATCACCCTCAAGGCAAAATAGTAATAACGGCCACATAATCCAAATGTCGATTACAAACTATATAAAACGATTTGTTCCGACCCTCATATTACTCCTGCTAAGCACCCTCAGTCTTGCTATTGAGAAGCCATCAAGAAGTGAGGTGAGCTTTGCACGCCATTTTGCGGAGGAATTCCTCTACGATAAGGGCGCTACCGTGAATATGAGCCTACAACTGGAGGAATATACCGAGCACCTGTTCTTCTTCAATGATATAGATGCAGAGGTATTCCTGTTGATGGCTCGCGATGACTATGCATCGTTGCTCAACGATCAGGTACTTGCCTTCTCAATAGGAGTATGGCATTCAAAGGCACGCGAGAACATGACGTTTATGCACATGTTTGCATATTACGACAATCTGATTAAGGATATGCACGAAGGCAGGATTCCGAAGGAGCAACCTTCTGAGCGCCCAAACATATTCATCAGGCCTATGCTTAGTTCCATACGTTGGTATCAGGCGAGAATCGGTAAAATTTACGATGACCATAATCGTCCGTGTCTCTACGGATGCGGTGCTGTAGCCGTAGGACAGCTTATGAAGTACCACAAATGGCCGGATAAGGCTAAAGGTGAGTTCTGTTACATGGATGATGCAAAGAAACTTCGCAGTATCAATCTCGAAGGGGCTACCATCCCATGGGGCAAGTTAAACAATGTCTATAACTTCTTTTATCCCCATGATACTGCGCTCGACACTCTGATGAAGCGTGTAGGTCATGCCATCTGTTCCGAATATGGTTATGAGGGAACCTCTTCCAACTCCCGCGATTTCAAGCGTGCCATGGTCAGGAATTTCGGCTATTCGCCAGCCATGTTCCTTGTTAACAGCCTTCGTGTAAATGAATATACAATGGTTAATCTCATACGCAACGACCTTAATCAAGGCTGTCCGTGCATCCTCACGGGAGGTCATCATGTGTTTGTCTGCGACGGAATGTATGCCGATTTCCTCCACCTCAATATGGGGTGGGGTGGTTCCTACGACGGCTGGTATCGCTTCCCTATTGTAAGAAAGGATATTAACGAATACTCATTCATCAATTCCGCCCTGCTGAATATCTTCCCCGATGATGCTGCAACACACATCAACCGTACAGTTACCATAGAGACTCCAGGCACCCTCTCCTCCCTTCTCAGTGAGAAGGATTATCCAAATATCTCATCCCTGAAGATCATCGGAAAAATCAATGGTGCTGATATCCGTCTCATTCGACGAATGGCTGGCGGCTATGAGTCTTGCGACTATTTCTCATGGAAGGGCATACTCTCTTCGCTTGATCTCTCCGAGGCTACCATTGTTACTGATTCCATTCCATATATCAACATAGATGCCGGTTTCATCAACTTCAAGATGAATGTGAAGGGAAAATTCTATGAGTTTGCCAATATGACGGACAGCGACTGGGAAGCCTTCTGTGCAACCAAGGCCAATAATGACAGAGAATACAGAATCACCAGAGACGACTCTATCTACCATCTCCGTCCCAAGACCATAAGCGGACAGATAGGTATGTATATGTTCGAGGCTTGCGAGAATCTCAGGCAAATCATCCTTCCAAAGAATACCTATCGTATCAGTCCACGTGCATTTTCTGGTTGTTATGCTTTGGAGGAGATAACTCTGCCTCCTGGTATCAGAAACATAGATGCAAAAGCATTCGAGCATTGCATGAGTCTGGAGAAGGTTACGGTCTGTAACGACTCGCCAATGCTCTATATGCAGCAGTCTGTCGGCAATGCCAATAATACAATCTTCTATGGTTGTAACCCTAAAATACGGATGGTTGTCGATACCTCCATACAGACCTATGCCGACTACACAAGCCAACAGGAGGAACTTCGTAATGCCAAGAGAGAACAGGAATATGTTCGTGCAAGAGCAGAGGCTGATAAAAAAGTTCTTACATATAAAAACAAGAAAAAAGACACCATACGTGCACCTATGGGTACTAAGGTCATTTCTACATATAAGATGGTGAATGGCAAGCGTGTGCTCGTACGAAAGAAAACAGTTAAAATATGATTATAAACGAATAACTTAACCATAAATTATGAAAAGACTTCTATTATTTCTGGCACTTGTGCCAATGCTCTCTGTAGCAAAGAAAACACAGCCTCATAAGACTGACCGCGAGGTATGGGTGGATATCATGTATCAGATGGCGGAACCCGTGATGAAAAATATGGCTGAAGGTAAGCTTCAGCAGGTTATGGATACCGCCAACGGCAATAAGAACCTCGAACTCTCGCCTACATGGGACAACCGCGACAAGAAAGTAGCCTATATGGAGGCTTTCGGACGCCTCCTTGCAGGTCTTGCCCCTTGGCTCAATCTTCCTGATGATGACACTCCTGAGTCTGCCAAGCGTAAGCAGCTCCGTGAATGGACACGTAAGGCTATCATCAATGCCGTAGATCCTAACTCTCCCGACCGCCTCGGATGGGAGAATGGCGGTCAGACTCTCGTTGACGGCGCATACGTCGTGGAAGGTCTCTTCCGTGGCTACGACTCTCTCTGGGTGCCTCTGCCAAAGGCTACAAAGGATCTCTACATAAAGGAGATAAAAGGTCTCCGTCGCTACGACCCTCCATATACTAATTGGTTGCTTTTTGTGGGCATGGAAGAGTGTTTCCTCAAGCTTGTAGGTGCCGACTACGACCCATATCGCGTCAAGCTCTCTCTCTCAAAGGTTGAGGAGTGGTATATTGGTGACGGTCTTTATAGCGACGGTCCTTCTTTCGCCTTCGACTACTACAACTCATACGTCATCCAGCCAATGTATTGCGAGTGTCTTGAGATGATAGAGAAGAGTGGGGGAAGCGGCGGCTACCTCATCTTCGACAAGAACGGCAAGCGTCGTGGATCAAAGAACCGCCTCAACGAGGTTCGTAAGCGTATGCAGAAGTGGAGTGTCATCCTTGAGCGATTCATCTCTCCAGAAGGCACTTTCCCAGTTGTTGGCAGAAGCATCCCTTATCGCATGGCTACTCTCCAGCCTCTCGCTATGCTTGCATGGCAAAAACGCCTCCCAAAGGAACTCTCCGAAGGACAGGTGCGCTCTGCCCTTACAGCTGTTGCCAACCGTATGTTCTACGGTCAGGTAGAGAACCCCGCAAAGGATGCCTCTCCTCTCTCTCGCAACTATAACGCTGGCGGATTTCTCACCATCGGTTTCGTAGGCTCACATCCAAACGTAGCCGACTGGTACACCAACAATGGTTCTCTCTACATGACATCCCTCGCCTTCATGGCTCTCGGTCTTCCACCTACCGATTCCTTCTGGACCGCCCCATACGAGAAATGGACATCCAAGAAAGCATGGGAAGGCGATGATTTCCCAAAGGATCACAAATGGGACATCAACCGCGAAATCCTTTATTGGGAATAGGGTGAGGGAAATAACTTAATTTCCAGCTTTCAAATTCAATGTTCTGTCATCGTAAAGTCCCCGATGGTCGTTCTCTATACGGGCTGACTGATGCCTACCGCCAAGAATGCCGTCTGTGGAAGGCATAGGTCCATGCAAGTCCTACGGTGTGAACCTAACGCCTAACTGTAGGTCGAACATGGTTTTGTGCTCGGTGAAGTATGTCTTGTATCTTGTAGAGCCGGGGATATTATACTGAACGGATGGCTCTGCATAGATGTTGAGGCTCTTGAAGAGCTTGACTTGAACGCCAGTTGAGACCTTAAGCGAGAAATTGACAGGCAGATGCGAGAGGTGGCTGTCGTGATTCGTCTTTCCGCTTACACCAAAGTCTATGCGTCCGCCAGTTCCGATATATATGTCGCAATAGCGGTTGTTGTAGAGTTGGTAGTTCAATTGAACGGGTACTCCTATGAAATGCAGCTTCTGGTCGGTATGAATGCATAATAAAGCCGTACCATCTTCTATCTCGCTATGGAGGTATGTATAGGCAAGACCGGTGGCAACCGACCATCTGTCTGCAACAGGAATACCGACCTGTAAGCCGATAGTGATAGGACGATCATGCTTCTCCTCGTGATATGTGGCGGGTGGGAAGGAGTTAGAGAGTCCAGATCCTGAATCGTTGTAGGTGACCTTGTCGTTTGGAAAAACATTTTCTCCTGATGAAGTCCAGTCTCCTGATGAGAGATTAATCCCGGAAGCATTCATGGCGAGATAAATACCATCTTGTTTCTCTTGCTTGAAGATAGGGGCATCCTCGCTTTGAAGAACTTTTGGAGTTGTGGCTCTTTCATCGCTTTGTGGAGCTTGTGAGGCTGAGGTAGATGTCGCTTGTTCTTTTTCCGCTTGCTTTTCTTCGGGAGAGTTGGTTGGAGCTTCTTCCTCTTGGGGGGCAGGGCTTTGTGCCAAAACCAAGGACGTTTTTGGCGTGTTAGGAGCTTTCTGGGCAAGTGGGGTGGCGATATGATTAACAGGCGTGATAGGGGAGGAAGTTGGAGCAATAGGGCTGATAGGTGCTGTTGGCTGTGGAATATAGCCGACAGAGCCATTCTCTACAAGCGCCTCGTTCTCCTTGTTGTTATTAAGGAAAAGGAGAGTTGTAGGGATTAGGAGCAGAAGAAGGATAGCGGCACAAGCCTTCTTCCAATTAGGGAAGAGGGCAGCTTTCTTTGCTGTTTTTGAAGGCATTTCTCCAATGGCGGCATCAATATCTTCCCACAATCCTTCTGGAATTGTAGGAACCTCGTAGTTGCTCATCTTCTTCTGAAGATCTTTAGTCCATTTCTCTTTCATTGTCTGCCTCCTTCCTGCTTTAATAGAATCTTGCGAAGCATGTTCTTCGCTCTGTGTAACTGAGATGCTGATGATGCTTCCTTTATGCCAAGCATCTGGGCTATTTCCTTGTGCGATTTGTCCTCAAAGGCATAGAGGTTGAGAACCACGCGATAGCCTGTGGGTAATTGCTGTATGGCGTTGTGTAGCTGCTCTGCGGAGAACCTTGAAACCTCCAGATCCTCCTCACGGTCAGGCAGCTCCTTTGATGTTTCAATAAAGGCATCCTTGTGCTTCCTTCGCAAAAGCATAAGCGATTCGTTTATGGCTATCCTTGTCATCCACGACACGATAGAACTTCCATCTTTTTGCTTGAAATCGCCTATGTTTTTGTAGGTTTTTATGTAAGTTTCCTGAAGGATGTCACGCACATCTTCCTCATTGACAACGTATCTCTGGCAGACGGCAAAGAGATAGCGAACCGTAAGACTATACAATTCCTGCATAGCCCTACGGTCGTTTTGTAATACTCGTTCTGTCAGTCGGTTGTCAATCGTCATTCTTTATAGTTTTCTCACCTTACCCATGAAGAGTATGGTGTTTGAATCCTTCTCGCGGATGATAAAGACGAATGGGCGGTTCATGTTGAATATCAGAGGGGTAGGCTCTTGGCCTGCTGAGGTGTATTTGTTAAGAAATGCGGCTGTTACAGCTGCTGCTTCTGTGCCTTCTTCGTCCACCTTTATGTATGTTGCTTGTATGAACTTGTCAATGAAAAGCTTGTCATAATCTGTGATTCCTGAGAAATCAGCTAATCCGCCCCTGAAAGCGTTTGTCATACCCATCTCCATGAGTGGAGCGTCGAGAGGTGTATTGAATTTGATTTCCATGCGTGGCATACTTACAATAACGTCTCTTCCGTAGGAATCTTTTATGTAGTCAGAGAATGTCTTTGAAGAAAAGCCTTTCAGGCATTCGTCGAGATTTTTTCCTTCATGTGGAAGAATTACATCCATGCAGAATTTATCATTGCCGTAAGCAAATTCCACCATATCCATGTCTATTCCTTCGTATGCGGGGAAAGTTTCCCTTTGGTGCATCATCTTCACTCTTGATTTAGAGCCATTGGAGTTGGTGAAATCTTCGTCTGTGGTTTGGCCCTTGTCGAATTTTATAGCCCATATACCCTTGAAATAGAGGGCGTTGACGAGTCCCAGACGGCAATCGTATGGAAGAGGCTCATCAAGAATTTCCTTAATGCAGCCTTGAGTGTTCTTTTCGCACCAAGAGTTGATGTCATTCATCGTCTTCTCGGTAGATAGATCCTGATTGCGAGTTTCGGCATTGAGCCATTTTGCGTTGGTTTGGACATATTCATCCTTTACTTTTAGCTCATCGTCAATCCATTGTGAATTGGCTATTGCCACGCTCGTTTTGCTGTCAGCCGATATGATATATTGATTAAGGGCACTTATGGCTGCGTTCTGTTCTTCGAGAGGGATGTCCTTGGCACCGAGTAGGGCGTTTATCTGATTGAGTGTCTCGCCTTTAGCTCCGTTGCTTAGCATAACCAGCACTTCAGTGAGGCTCAATGGCGAAACTATGACGTTCTCTGTTGGCTTATGCTGTGCGCAAACCTTGTTGAAGAACGGAAATGCCATGTCGTTGCTTGACTCGCTGATGGCTCTCGTTGTCGAGCTTGTTGGGCAGACTACTGGAGTGTCCTCGTCTTCGTTGTCAGAAGAACAACTCGCTGTTGATAGTAGTGCTGCGGGCATCAATAATGCCATAGCATAGAATTTTGAGTGTTTCATATTTTCTATAGTTAAAGGTTCTTTTTCTATATAATGCAGAAAATTTGAAAAACTTGCATGGGGAAGAATGTATTTTGGCGTTTCTGCGTCTTTGCTTTTACAAAAGGAAACAGAATAGCCCATTATAATGTCTTCACCTTACCCATGAAGAGTATGGTGTTTGAATCCTTCTCGCGGACGATAAAGACGAATGGGCGGTTCATGTTGAATATCAGAGGGGTAGGCTCTGAACCTATTGAGGTGCAATCGTTAGCAAATGCCGCAGTTACGGCTGCTGCCTCCGTGCCTTCTTCGTCCATCTTCACGTATGTTGCCTGTATTATCTCGTCAATGAAAACCCTGTGGTCCGAAATGCCTGTGAAGTCGGCAAATTCGTTAGAGAAAGGAAGTGTCATGCCCATATCCATCAGTGGTTGAACTAGCGATGTCTCGAACTTCAGTTCCATGCGAGGCATACTTACAACCACGTCTCTTCCGTAGGAATCGTTTACGTAGGCAGAGAATGTCTTTGAAGAAAAATCTTTCATGCACTCATCGAGATTCTTGCCCTCGTGTGGAAGAATGACATCCATGCAGAATTTCTTGTCGCCGTATGCAAACTCCACCATATCCATGTCCTTGCCCTCGTAAGCCGCGAATACTTCGGTCTGATGCATCATCTTTACTTTTTTCTTAGAGCCGTTGGAGTTGGTAAAATCCTCGTCTGTAGTGTTGCCCTTGTCGAATTTCTTCGACCACATACCCTTGAAATAGAGGGCGTTGATGAGAGCCAGTCTGCAATCCTCGGAAAGTGGCTCGTCAAGAAGCTTCTTGATACAGCCTTGAGTGTTCTTGTCGCACCATGAGTTGATGTCGTTCATCGTCTTCTCGGTTGCCAGATCCTGATTGCGAGTTTCTGCGTTGAGCCATTTTGTGTTGGTCTGGATGTATTCGTCCTTTACCTTGAACTCGTCGTCAATCCATTGTGAATTGGCTATTGCCACGCTCGTTTTACTATCGGCTGCAATGAGATATTGGTTAAGTCCGCTCATAGCCGAGTTCTGGTCTTCGAGGGAAATGTCCTTGGTGCCGAGCAGGGCTTTTATCTGGTTGAGCGTCTCGCCTTTAGCTCCGTTGCTTAGCATAACCAGCACTTCCGTGAGGCTCATAGGCGAAACGATTATGTTCTCAGTTGGTTTCTTTTCGGCGCAAACCTTGTCGAAGAGCGGAAATGCCATATCGTTGCTTGACTCGCTGATGGCTCTTGTTGTCGAGCTTGTTGGGCAGACAACAGGTACTGGTGGATCGTCAGGTCCGTCTTCATTGTCACAACTTACTGTTGATAGTAGTGCTACTGGCATCAATAGTGCCATTGCATAGAATTTAGATTTTTTCATATTATCTATCATTTTAGTGATTCTTTCTGTATATATAATGCTGAAAATTTGAAAAACTTGCATCGGTAAAGGGATTTTTTTATAATTTCCTTACCTTACCAATGAATAGAATAGTGCCTGTTGTCTTTTCGCGGATGATATAGGCAAACGGACGGTTCATTATGAACGGCATAGGGACTTGTTCCGGGGTTAAAGATGTTGAGGTAAAGCCTGTAAATGTTACGGCGGCTGCCTCAGTACCTTCTTCATCTACATTCACATAGGTAATCTGCACGACATCCGAAAGAACGGTTCTCTCATCGGAAATGCCAGAGAAGTCGGCTCTCATCTCAGAGAAAGCATCAGTCATGCCCATTGCCATTAGTGGACTTGTGAGAATGGTTTGGCCTTCCAGTTTCATGCGAGGCATACCGACAGAAACCAATCTCGCACGAGTGTTATTGATATACTCGTCGAAGGTCTTTGCGTTAAACCCTTTCAGGCAGTCGTCGAGTTTCTTGCCCTCATGCGGAAGGATAACGTCCATGCAGTAACTGTCATTGCCGTAAGGAAGCTCCACCATATCCATATCGTCTCCTGCATAGGCAAGGAAGTTGTTCGTCTGGTGCATCATCTTAACCTTTGTCTTTGAGCCGTTGGAGTTCGTGAATTCCTCATCTATGGTATTGTCCTTTTGGAACTTATGCCTCCACATTCCCTTGAAATAGAGGGCGTTGATGACCATCATACGGTAACTGCTTGGAAGAGGCTCATCCAGAATCTTTTTTATGCAACCGCGAGTGTTTTTGTCGCACCAGCCGTTGATGTCATTCTTTGTTTTTTCTGTGGAAAGTTCCTGATTGAATGTCTCGCCGACAAGTTTCTTTTTAAGGAACTCGGGCTTTACATTGAAGTCTTCATCAATCCAAACAGAGTTAGCCGTTGCAAATGTCGTCATGTCGTCAACTTTCTCCAGATACTCGTTTAGGCTCATGTATCTCCCGTTCACTTCTTCTTCGCTTGCATCACCCGACTTGATGATTGAGTTGATCTGCTTGAGAGTTTCGCCCTTTGCTCCGTTAGAGACAACGGCAAGCATTTCCGCCAGACTTAGAGGTGAGATTGTGAAGGTCTTGTCTTTGTCTGTAATTGCATCAACCTCGGAGAACAGTTGGAAGGTATTCTCTTGCGATGCCTTGAGGGCGTTGATGGTTGTTTGGTCCATTGGGGCAATCTTTGTACCGGTTGCAGGCTCTGGAGTTTCTGAATCATCAGAACTGTCGCAACTTGTGGCGAAAGACAGGGTAGTCAATGCCAGTAGTCCCATTGCATAGAATCTAGATTTATCCATTTTTTTTGTTTTTTAGGGTTTCTAACTGCCCGTATAATGCAGAGGGAATTAAAACCTTGCATGGGAAATGATTTTTTTTTCGTTAATAGGTAAATTTTCTCGCTTTCCATGTCTGCTATTCCTTCGATTGCAGGGAACGGACTTGAAACGGTTTTGAAACGGAGGAGAAACGGACCTGAAAGGGTTTAGAGTTTTGTGGTTAGAGTTTAGAGAACAATCCACCATCACCTAACACCCAACACCTATCGCCCAATTCCCGAGTGCAAAGTTAAAGAGAATTCTTTAGTACTGCAATAGTTTTTTCACTTTTTTGCGTATTAATTGTAGTTAATTTTTTGTTATTTGTCGTGATATCAAACTGTTACGCTTGTTTTTCGTAGGGAGGTAAAGATGATGATTGTGGTTAACTGGTTAACTAGTTCACCTTTCTAAACAGACACCCTATTTATCTCACACTTCTATTCAATAATATAATATATAATATCATTATTATATATTATATTATTGGCTTATAAAGCAAGAGAAGGGGTGTGTATAAAAAACAGTTAACTAGTTAACCTGTTAACCATCTGTCCTGTCTTTTAAGTGATGGTAACTCACGTTGATTAATGCCCGAAAATGCTTGAATAATAGGACTTTGTGCTCCTTTTGTGAAGATTTAACCTTTTTTTATGACTGAAAATATGGTGGTTTCAAATATTTTTCGTAACTTTGCCCCAAATTTGTATATAATGAATGCCTACCGACTTGATGTCGAATATGGCAATTACTATAATGTGCATTAGGATTGTAACGTGGGATTAAATCCAAGTATGTCTAAGCAATTTAAAGGAAAAAGTAATTTTAGGTATAAAAAACAATTAAACAGGAAATGAATCTGGATATTTTGACAGCCATCTCGCCTATTGATGGCCGCTACAGAGGAAAGACGGAAAGCCTTGCTGAATATTTCTCAGAGTACGCACTTATCCGTTATCGTGTTCGTGTAGAGATAGAGTATTTCATTACCCTTTGTGAGCTCCCGTTGCCTCAGCTTGCTGAGTTCGACAAGACGCTCTTCCCACAGCTTCGTGGTATATACGAAAACTTCTCTGAACAGGACGCACAGCGTGTAAAGGACATCGAGAAGGTAACTAACCATGATGTGAAAGCAGTAGAGTATTTCATCAAGGAGAAGCTTGACGAAATGGAGAAGAACGGTCTCGGTGAAGGCTACTTCGAGAAGAGCCGCGAGTTCATCCACTTCGGACTTACTTCACAGGATATCAACAATACAAGCGTACCTCTTTCTGTCAAGGAGGCTCTCGCAGAGGTCTTCATCCCACAGGTAGAGGAACTCATCAAGCAACTCTCTGACTATGCAGAAGAGTGGAAAAACGTTCCAATGCTCGCGAAAACACATGGACAGCCTGCATCTCCTACACGTCTCGGCAAGGAGGTGATGGTATTCGTATATCGTCTTCAGGAGCAGCTCGAGACACTCAAGGCTTGCAAGTTCACCGCTAAGTTCGGTGGTGCTACGGGCAACTACAACGCTCACCATGTGGCTTATCCTCAGTATGACTGGAAGGCATTCGGCAATAAGTTCGTGAGCGAGAAGCTCGGACTTGAGCGCGAGCAGTTCACTACCCAGATATCTAACTATGACCACCTTGGTTCTGTATTTGATGCCATCCGTCGTATCAATACAATCATCATAGACCTTGATCGCGACTTCTGGATGTATATCTCTATGGAATACTTCAAGCAGAAGATCAAGGCTGGTGAGGTAGGCTCAAGCGCTATGCCTCACAAGGTCAACCCAATCGACTTCGAAAACTCAGAGGGTAACCTCGGTATTGCTAACGCCATACTCCAGTTCCTTGCTCAGAAGCTGCCAGTAAGCCGCTTACAGCGTGACCTTACCGACTCTACCGTGCTCCGTAACATCGGTGTGCCTCTCGGTCATGGCGTCATCGCTATCCAGAGCACATTGAAGGGACTTCGCAAGCTCATCCTCAATCAGGAGGCTTTGCAGCGCGACCTTGACAATACTTGGGCTGTTGTGGCTGAGGCTATCCAGACAATCCTCCGTCGTGAGGCTTATCCACATCCATACGAGGCTCTCAAGGCACTCACACGTACCAATAAGCACATGGATGAGGAGACAATCCACGAGTTCATCAAGACTCTTGATGTCAGCGATGCTGTCAAGGCAGAGCTTATGGCAATAACTCCAAGCAATTATACTGGTATTTAAAAATGATATGCCGACGACCGTGAGGCTGAGGCTATATAAATAAGATAAAATAAGTAAAATTAAAGTAATAAACAGATTTAAATGATGGAAACAGAAAACGACAAGCTCCAGAGTCTGCAGAATTCAGTATCAGAAGACTCTTCTGCCCGTGAGGGCGGTTTTCAGCAGGACGGTAGTTTCAATGCAGCACGTCCTCGTCAGCGCGCTCGTATCGGTCAGCGTGCAGCTTACTCTTCAGACCGTGGTTCTCGTCCGGGCTATCGCCCACAGCGTCCAACAGAAGACGATGGCGAATTCCGTCCAGAGGGATTCGGTGCTAACCTGACAAGCAATCGTCCACAGCGTGAGGAAGGCGGTTATCAGTCTCGTGGCTATCAGCCTCGTGGTGGCTATCAGCAGCAGCCTCGTGGCGGTTATCAGCAGGGCGGCTATCAGCAGCGTCCTCAGTATCGCCCACAATATAATGGCGAGGGAGAGAATCCAGAAGAGAACATGGGTGGCTATCAGCAGCCTCGTGGCGGCTATCAGCAGCCTCGTGGTGGTTATCAGCAGCAGCGTGGCGGTTATCAGCAGCGTGGTGGCTACGGTCAGCAGCGTGGTGGCGGTTACGGTCAGCAGCGTGGTGGTGGCTATCAGCAGCAGCGTGGTGGCGGTTATGGTCCACAGCGTGGTGGCGGTTACGGTCCACAGCGTGGTGGCGGTTACGGTCCACAGCGTGGTGGCGGTTATGGCCCACAGCGTGGTCCACAGCGTCAGCACACACCTGGCTACAATCCAAATGCTAAGTACTCAATGAAGAAGCGTATTGAATACGCTGAGAACAATATCGATCCAACACAGCCACTTCGTCTGAACAAGTTCCTTGCTAACGCAGGTGTTTGCTCACGTCGTGAGGCTGATGACTTCATCGAAGCAGGAGTAGTAACCGTAAACGGACAGGTAGTAACAGAGCTCGGAACAAAGGTACTCCGCACAGATACCATCATGTTCCACGATCAGCCTGTAACTCTTGAGAAGAAGGTTTACGTGCTCCTCAACAAACCAAAGGACTATGTTACAACTACCGACGACCCACAGCAGCGTAAGGTTGTTATGGATCTCGTTAAGGACGCATGTCCAGAGCGTATCTATCCTGTAGGTCGTCTTGACCGTAACACAACAGGTGTGCTCCTTCTCACTAACGACGGTGACCTCGCTTCTAAGCTCACTCATCCTAAGTTCCTGAAGAAGAAGGTATATCACGTATATCTTGACAAGCCTGTTACAGCTTATGATATGGGGCAGATCCTCAACGGTATCACCCTCGATGACGGCGATATCAAGGCTGATGCTATCGAGTATGCTTCTCCAACCGACAAGAAGCAGGTAGGTATTGAGATTCACTCTGGCAAGAACCGTATCGTGCGTCGTATCTTCGAGAGCCTTGGCTATCACGTAACCAAGCTCGACCGCGTACAGTTCGCTGGTCTTACCAAGAAGAACCTCCGTCGTGGCGACTGGCGTTTCCTCACCGAGAAGGAAGTGGAGATGCTCAGAATGGGTGCTTTCGAGTAAGAGACCCCTCCTAACCTCCCCCTAGGGGAGGAACTTTATATAGTATATTCGTTTAATAATCAATAATTACCCAAGTCTTCCCTGAGAGAGGTATGTGTATAGAACATCCTTCCCTTTGGGAAGGCTTGGTTAGGCTTATGAAAAGAACAAAAATAGTTGACGCTCTTCGTTCAACTGCTTTCGGTGAAGCTATCGACGTAAAGGGATGGGTTCGCAGCCACCGCTCAAGCAAGGCTGTTGACTTCATCGCTCTTAACGACGGCTCTACCATAAAGAATATTCAGATTGTAGCAGACACGGATAAATTTGACGATGAGATTCTTAGGCAGATTACCACAGGCGCTTGTATCCACGTTGAGGGTACTCTCGTAGAGAGCCAGGGTAAGGGACAGACCTCTGAAATCCTCGCAACTGCAATCGAGATCTATGGCCTCTGCGGTAATGACTACCCAATGCAGAAGAAGGGCCAGAGCTTCGAGTATATGAGAAAGTACGCACACATGCGTCTGCGTACAAACACATTCGGTGCTGTGATGCGCATCCGTCATAATATGGCGATTGCCATCCACACATACTTCCACCAGCACGGTTATTTCTACTTCCATACACCTCTCATCACAGCTTCTGACTGTGAGGGCGCAGGTCAGATGTTCCAGGTAACAACCAAGAACCTCTACGACCTCAAGAAGGGTGAGGACGGTAAGATTGACTACTCTGACGATTTCTTCGGCAAGCAGACTTCCCTGACCGTATCAGGCCAGCTTGAGGGTGAGCTCGGTGCAACTGCTCTCGGAGCTATCTACACCTTCGGTCCTACCTTCCGTGCAGAGAACTCAAACACACCACGTCACCTTGCAGAGTTCTGGATGATTGAGCCAGAGGTTTGCTTTATCGATATGGATGAGCTCATGGATCTTGAAGAGGATTTCATCAAGTTCTGCGTAAAGTGGGCTCTCGACAACTGTAAGGACGATCTCGAGTTCCTCAACCAGATGATTGACAAGGGACTCATCGCTCGTCTTGAGGGTGTGCTGAAGGAAGAATTCGTCCGTCTGCCTTACACCAAGGGTATCGAGATTCTTCAGGAGGCTGTGAAGAAGGGTAAGAAGTTCGAGTTCCCATGCAACTGGGGCGACGACCTCGCTTCTGAGCACGAGCGCTTCCTCGTTGAGGAATACTTCAAGAAGCCGGTCATCATGACCAACTATCCAAAGGCTATAAAGGCATTCTATATGAAGATCGACGAGAAGAATCCTGTGCTTGATGGTAAGGAGATGGCTCCAACTGTTCAGGGAACTGACGTCCTCTTCCCACAGATCGGTGAGATTATCGGCGGTTCTGTTCGTGAGGAAAGCTACGACAAGCTCCTCAACGAGATCAAGGAGCGCAACATCCCAATGAAGGATATGGAGTGGTATCTTGACACCCGCCGTTTCGGTAGCTGTCCACACGCAGGCTTCGGTCTCGGTTTCGAGCGTCTTATCCTCTTCGTAACAGGCATGCAGAACATCCGCGACGTGATTCCTTTCCCACGTACTCCAAACAACGCAGAGTTCTAATCAATCTCTAATATAATGTAAAATCCCTATAACCAAATGGTTATAGGGATTTTTTGGTTATGTGGATTAGCAAAAGATATTGATTTTTTGCCTTTTCATAGGAATGTGGCAATGAATGTAAAAAACGCGAAGAAGATACCTCCAACAGTCAATACTATAGCAATCGGGATAATCATGAAATTAGACATATGGCTATCCAGCCAGCAGCCTTCGTATTTTCGTTTAAGCGAATCTATCGGTATGCGTTCGTATCTGAGTTGAAATGGAATCAAAATCAGAAAATAATACAGGGCAAATACTACAAGCATACCAATCACGAATGCTTGTGCATCAAGTATATACATGAAAATGTATTTATATATGTTTAGCGGAATGAATAGTGTGACACCGGAAACGATTAGACTCACAATGGTGTCAGGATGTGCTCCCGTATAGAATATCTTTGGACCAATCGGTCCAAGTTTGAACTTTGCATATAGCTTTGCCGCCTTGTAATATATAAAGTCGAGAATGTAAAACATATAACCTCTATATTACTTCTTCCAATTCGCCTGTTTCTGAGTCAATGATAAACCCGCGAACCACGATATCCTTTGGCACAAGGGGGTGAGTCCTGATAGTCTCTACAGTCTTGCGTACTGATTCGTGCGTATCCTTGAATCCCTCCAGCCAATGATGCAGGTCGATGCCGCATTTCTGGATGGTGTCAAGGGTTTCATCTGTTACTCCACGGGCAATCATCTCATGGTGAAAGTGGTCGTAGCTCATGTGACAAGCGCCGCAATGTGAGTGTGCCACCACCATGATTTCCTTAACGCCAAGTTCATAGATGGCAACTATCAGACTTCGCATTGCAGAGTCGAAGGCTGAAATTACCAGACCGCCGGCATTCTTTATTATCTTTGCATCACCGTTTTTCAGTCCCAAGGCAGCAGGTAGCAATTCTGTCAATCTGGTATCCATGCATGACAAGACTGCAAGTTTCTTGTCGGGGTACTTATCGGTGATATACTTCTCGTAGCCCTTTTTCTCTACGAAAGTCTTGTTATAGTCAATAATTTGGTCTATCATAAGCCTCATATTAATATCATTTGCAAAAGTAATGAATCTATGGCAAATAACCAAATTTTATTTTTCTTTTCAGCGTTTTTTCATGTTATTCTGTCATTTTATACATTAATCTTTTTTCTACCCTCTGAAGAAGGATGCCGACTTTAACGTTGACATCTTTGCCTTCGAGGTTGGTGAATAGTTGCGTGATGGTGTCAAAGGCTATATAGGGAAGAAGTTTGTCTGGGTAGAGCGTGAGCGTGACAGTTGGACAGATGGACAGATGTGTTTTTGCAATACATTTATCTCTATTTTCTATATATTATATATTATAACTAATTAATAATAAGATAGTTATAGGTAAAGATAAAGAAAAATCGTGTTTTCAAAAATTCAACTGTCCTTCTGTCCGTACTGTCCTGTCCATGCTCGATATCTAGTTTAATATCTTCTAAAAAGCTGATTTTCAATAGCATACGATATTTTAAGATTAACAGCACCAATGATGCCGGAACAAAAAACGGTACAGAAATCATTAATTTTTTGCCTCCTAAGACGCGTAAAGCTGTCACTCTGATGCCATTTTCGGCATTTGCATCTCATCTACAAGGCGTGAAGGTCATAATTGAATTAACCGTTTTCTCGAGCTCCACGGCCCAATAAACCTTCTTATCGGTTCATCAAGTGTAGGAAAAGGATATGTTTGACAAGATTTTTGAGATTATCTGTCACTCTTTGCATGCTTCTGTCCAGATTTAGATGCAGAAGATTGCTGCTTGGCAGGCAAAGCAAAAGAAAGGCTCGCTTGCGCGAGTATATTATTGGGAAAACAAATGAGCAATAAATTTTTTCAGTAAATTAACGTGAATTTGACCACTTGCTTTAGCTTGTTGAGCTTAGCGAGAAATTATTGTCAGTTAAAAGTAGATTGTTGCTTACCATAAAAACTTTGCGACTTCGCGTCTTTGCGTTTGAATAAAAAATCAGGAAAATGTCCTACTATTGCACGCTAACTCATGCTAAGTCCTAACCGCCAATTTAGGATTTGTAATTTTGTACTCAAGAAAACAGGATTCGGGGACACGAAATTGCCCGGAAGCGTCCGAAGCAAGTCCCATGTGATTCCCAAGTGATTCCTATGTGATTCCCATTTCTGATGGGATACAAAGAGAGCCGACAACAAAACAACGGAGAATGAAGAAATGCAGGTCACGCTCTTCTATCAAAGGCTACGAGCGAAGAGAAACTGATTCTGATTCCACTTCATTCTCAATATATCAAAGTATTTATCTGAACACGGAAGTCACAGAATAAACAAAACGTCGTTTCTTTCGTGACTTGCTTTAGCTTGATGAGCTTGCGAATAATTCTGTGTTCGTAAAGAAAAACTCTGCGACCCCGCGTCTTTGCGTTTAATGTTTTTGTAAGAAAATCGAAATAATGTGAAGAACAAAAAACAGGCTGCATTTCACAATGTAGCCTGTTTTAAAAATGGTTTATTCAAAAGTTCGTATGTTCACACATGGTATGTGCGAAGGTTACATATTCATCGTCTAATATCACCTAATCTTGTTGTAACCGTACTTTGCCACACTACCCAGTTCCTCCTCGATACGGATAAGCTGGTTATACTTTGCCATACGGTCGGTACGAGAGAGTGAGCCTGTCTTTATCTGACCGGAATTAGTGGCAACGGCAATGTCGGCAATAGTAGTGTCCTCAGTTTCGCCAGAGCGGTGTGATGTAACAGTTGTATAGCCGTGACGATGAGCCATCTCGATAGCGTCGAGAGTCTCTGATAGCGAGCCTATCTGATTAACCTTGATGAGGATAGAGTTGGCTGCGCCCATGGCAATACCCTTCTGGAGGAACTTCACGTTGGTAACGAAAAGGTCGTCACCCACAAGCTGACAACGGTCGCCTATGCGCTGTGTGAGCTTAACCCAGTTCTCCCAGTCGTTCTCGTCAAGTCCGTCCTCGATAGAATCGATAGGATACTTGGTGATAAGCTGCTCGAGATAGTCAATCTGCTCTTCAGCCGTGAGCTTCTTACCGTTAGGGTCCTTCTGCTTGCCGTTCTTCAGTTGTTTGTAGTCATAGAAATACTGACCGTTCTCCACAACAGAGAACTCACTTGAAGCACAGTCCATAGCAATCTTCACATCCTTTCCTGGCTCATAGCCGGCATCCTTGATAGCCTGACAGATAGAGTCGAGGGCATCCTCAACACCATCGAGGGCAGGAGCGAAACCGCCCTCATCGCCAACGGCTGTAGAGAGACCGCGCTTCTTTAGCAATTTTGCAAGGTTATGGAACACCTCAGCACCCATGCGCACAGCCTCCTTGATAGAAGGAGCACCTACAGGACGGATCATGAACTCCTGGAAAGCGATAGGAGCATCAGAGTGAGCACCACCATTAATGATGTTCATCATAGGAACTGGCAGGGTATAGGCATTTGCACCACCGATATAACGGTAGAGAGGGATGTTGAGCGCCTTTGCAGCAGCCTGAGCCACAGCGAGGGAAACACCGAGGATGGCATTGGCACCGAGTCGGCTCTTGGTAGGTGTGCCGTCGATTTCAAGCATCTTCTGGTCGATGGCACGCTGAGCGAACACATCATCACCGATAAGTGCAGGGGCGATGATTTCGTTCACATTAGCCACCGCCTTCAGTGTGCCCTTGCCGAGATAGCGAGCCTTGTCACCGTCGCGAAGCTCAAGAGCCTCATTCTCGCCGGTACTTGCACCAGAAGGCACAGCAGCACGTCCCATAACACCATTTTCAAGAACTACATCCACTTCTACGGTTGGATTACCGCGTGAGTCAAGGATCTCACGACCTACAATTTTTTGAATTTTCATAATTTATCGAATAAAAATCATTATGTTTTTATGAGTTTATTTTGATTTGATGTTGCAAAGTTAGAATATGTTTTTCTATTGTGCAAATAATGAAGTCGGATACGAATGAAAATACATAAATGTGGGTATTCTGTTAATTATATGATAACAGAAAATGATACCGAGAAATGGGTATTTTAAGGTGGAGGGGGCGATTTTGTCATTGAAACATTTGGCTGGCATAGGATTTTATCTGTAATTTTGCAGTCGAAAGATTGAAACACGCACCGGCTTTCAGCCGACGTTCGTTATCTTCCGAGTGCGAGGTGCTGTGCACGTTGTCAGTCGGTAAATCAAAGACCTGCGGCCTCTCCCCACGCTCTCTCTTCCGTAGAGATAGGGAAGCCGGAAGGTGGAGACTATGCACTAAGAACTGTAAATTATGAATTATACTTTTGCTGATAAGCTGATGTGGCACTTCATGCAGGGACGATGTTTCAAGGTGCTGCGTGAAGAGTGTGCGGAATGGGACATCAGTCAGCTTCGCAAGGAAGCGAAGAAAAGATACCGGGAGATTGTTGATGCTACTCCTTCCATCGGCAGTTATCGGGATAACAGTCTGAAGAAGAACCTCACAGGCGGTATGGCGTGGATAACCAGACAGGTCTGCCAACCGTGGAGGATGTGAACGGTGACGGAATCATCAACTCTACCGATGACTACCAGTATCTCGGTACGAGAGATCCTAAGTTCTATGGCGGTTTCAACAACACGTTCACCTATCGCAATTTCTCGCTCGATGTGAACTTCTATTTCCGTAACCGCAAGTACCAGTACGGCTATCTCTATTATTACTATAATCCTATTGGCTGGTCAAATAACGTAACGCATGAGATGGCAGAAAATTACTGGACCACTCCAGGACAGGATGCAAAATATCCTGCACTTACCACCACGACAAAGAGCGATGTGTATCAGAAATATTATTATCACCTCGGATATTCAGACTTTGCCTTCAGCTCTGGTTCATACATTCGTCTGCAGAATGTCACTCTGTCATATTCATGTCCTGAGAGCATTACCGGGAAACTTGGCATCAGCAGTCTTGAGTTCGCCAAGCGCAAAATGAAAAGGCTGTAAATTTCTCTTTCTTCCTCCCTTATGACTCCTATGTAACTCCTATGTAGCTCCTATGATCCTGTAGTTCTATATAGGCGAAAGAGCGGAGTCATAGCGGAGGAGGAGCGGAGGAGGAACGGACTATGAGCGAAGGACGATCAGAGAGGGAAATATCTTCGTGGAATAAAAAAAAACTATCGTGAAAAACACATTTTAATCATGACGATTAAGAGTTGGAGAGAAACGACTTTTTTACTTCTATTTTGACATAATAACGCCATTTGAATGGAGAAAAACGATTTCTTGTTTGGAGTTTCATTTTTTTTATTTATTTTTGCATTCGAAAGTCAAAAGGCAAAAGACAAATGTCAAAAAGGTAGGGGTTAGAGCCTTAGACCTTAGTTCTTCGACCTTAGACCTCAACCCAAACAAAAAATATGAAGAAAATAATCTCAACTATTATTCTATGTGGTGCGGTTCTGGTAATGAATGCACAGAACGCAACATCTCCAAACGGAAAATTATCGGTGGCAACAGCCGATAATAAGTTGGTTATCAGTTATGGTAAGCAGAAGGTTCTGGAATTAGCCGATATTCCTTTCTCTAAACTGGATCTCGCAAATAAGGTGAAGACCGACTATAAAATGCTTGAGGGAAAACGTTTACATTGTACGAATGAAGCAAACGAATATCAGGCTTCTATCGGTCAGAATGCAAAGATTGTGATGCGTCTCTATAACGACGGCATCGCCTTCCGCTATGAATATACTAACTTGAAGAATCAGAAGCACCCAGAGGAGAACACCGTGTATATGATTCCCGAAGGAACGAAGCGATGGTTCATGCAATGGGCAGAGTCATACGAGGGCTTCTTTCCTCAGAACACCACATACAAGGAAACACCCGTTCCGTCATTCAGCGGTGTGTTCAAATCGGCTGACGGATGGTGTAACCGTTGGGCATATCCTGCCCTGTTAGAGCCTTCCGACGGAGTTTTTGCCCTTATCTCTGAGGCTAATATTGAGCGCAGACAGAGTGCTTCAAGCCTGTATAACGACGGGGAGCGTTATAAGGTGGTGCAGGATAAGAACGAACTGGATTTGTCAGGCGACTGGCATACACCTTGGCGCGTGGTAATCATAGGAAGTCTGGCAGACATCGTTCAGTCAACACTTGTAACGGATGTTAGCGAACCATCAAAATTGAATGATACCAACTGGATAAAGCCGGGTGTGGTGTCATGGATCTATTGGGCATACAACCACGGCTCAAACGACTATGAGATTATCAAGAAATACGTGGATATGGCAGTTACGCTGAAGTTGCCATACGTGCTCATAGATGCTGAGTGGGATGAGATGAATAAGATAGAATCCAATAAGGGCAAGACCATTGAGGATGCTGTGGCATATGCTAATTCAAAGGGCGTGAAGCCTCTTATTTGGTATAACTCATCAGTTGGTTGGATTGATGGTGCTCCTACTCCTAAGTTCCGTCTGAACAAGCCAGAGGACAGGGAGAAGGAGTTTGCATGGTGTGAGAAGATAGGTGTGGCAGGTGTGAAGATTGATTTCTTCAGCGGAGATAATCAGGCGAATATGGACTATTGTCAGGACTTGCTTGAGAGTGCTGCCCGTCATCATCTGTTGGTTAATTTCCATGGTGCTCCTATCCCTCGCGGATGGCAGCGCACTTATCCGAACCTTCTCTCAACAGAGGGCGTGTATGGTGCAGAGTGGTATAACAACGTGCCTACATTTACAAAGAAGGCAGCAAGCCATAATGCGACTCTGCCTTTCACGAGAAATGTCATTGGCCCTATGGACTATACTCCTTGTGCCTTCAGCGATTCACAGCATCCGCACATCACTTCCAAAGGACATGAGCTTGCACTTACCGTACTCTTCGAGAGTGGTTTACAGCATCTTGCCGACCGTCCTGAGAGTTTCCTTGCACAGCCAAAGGAGGTTCAGGCATTCTTAGGTGAATTGCCAAGCGTATGGGATGAAACACGCTTTGTGAGCGGTTATCCGGGCAAGAGTGCGGTGTTGGCTCGCAGAAGTGGAAATACATGGTATGTGGCAGGTATCAACGGATTGGACGAGGCTCAGAAACTCGCTACCGACCTCAGCTTCATCAAGAATGGCAAGGCACAGCTCTTCACAGATGATGCCAACGGAGAATGGAAGATAACGACCACAGAACTGCCTAAGGAGATTGAGTGCCAGGCTCGCGGTGGATTTGTGATTGTGGCAAAGTTTTAAGTTAAGAGTGAAGAGTTAAGAGTGAAGAATTTGAGTTACATTTTATTGCGAAAAGATGATTGGCACTATTAACTTAAATACTAACTTAAATTCTTCACTCTTCACTTTTCACTCTTCACTCTTCACTTTCATGTAAAGCTTGAATAATCATGGCAAAGAGATATGTTCAGACATTGGATCTTCGCGATGATCCTGATATGATTAAGGAGTATCGCAAATGGCATTCCAAGGAGTTCCATTGGAAGGAGATACGCGATGGAATAAAGGCGGTAGGAATACTTGAAATGGAAATCTACATCCTTGGAACTCGCCTTGTGATGATAGTTGATGCTCCTGACGAATTCGACTGGAAGGCTGCTATGGATAAGCTTGCCACTATGCCACGACAGGCAGAATGGGAAGCGTTTGTTGCGAAGTTGCAAGGATGTAATCCCGATGCCCGAAGTGATGAGAAATGGCAGATGATGGAACGGATGTTCTATCTGTACGAATGAATGGGGAATTTACTATTTAACGTGAATTCGATGAAATTACTTTTGCTGTCGCATAACATTAATTAGGACATTAATGAAACATTAATTGTGACATTAATGAGCCTTACGGCTTAAATTCTCATAAATTTTTGTCCTAATTAATGTTTTAATTTACGTCTTAATTAATGTTTCAAAGCAAAGCGCAAGCGTTTTTAATTTTCGTCGAACTCACGTTATTTAGCCATTTACAATGTACTATTTGGGTTATGTACTGTTTTCTCAAACATCTAACTCTGAGTCCCCCTATGCAAGGGGATTTTGATGCCTATCGAATGGCTTTTAGCACCATTGAATAACGTGATAAATATAATAATATAATTATGAAGACTATAATTCCTACTTTAATCTTGTTTTTTGTTGCTCTTGGTATAAATGCTCAGAGTCCGAAACCTTGCGGTCCGGTGCCTACGGAGAATCAGTTGCGTTGGCAGGAGATGGAGATGTATGCGTTTATCCACTATTCTATGAACACGTACACCGATCAGGAATGGGGCTTTGGAAATGAAGACCCGAAACTGTTCAATCCAAGCGACCTCGATTGTAGACAATGGGCTAGGGTGTGCAAGCAAGCGGGCATGAAGGGTATTATCTTCACCGCCAAGCACCATTGTGGATTCTGTATGTGGCCTTCAAAATACACGGAGTATTCCGTGAAGAACTCTCCTTGGAAACAGGGTAAGGGGGATGTGGTGCGTGAATTGGCAGACGCATGTAAGGAAGAAGGACTGAAGTTTGCCGTATATCTCTCACCATGGGACAGAAATCATGCCGACTATGGCAAACCAGCTTATGTGGAGTATTTCCGCAACCAACTGCGTGAGTTACTAACCCAGTATGGCGATATCTTCGAGGTGTGGTTTGACGGAGCCAATGGCGGTGACGGCTGGTATGGCGGTGCGAACGAGACACGCAAGATTGACGGCAAGACATACTACCAATGGGCGGAGACATTCCGCATGATACGTGAGTTGCAACCTAAAGCCGTGATATGGAACGATGGTGGCGACCGTGGCGACCTGCGCTGGGTAGGTACGGAGGCTGGCAACGTGGGTGAGACTAACTGGAGTCTGATGCCCGCCACGGGAGATACGCCTTGGCATATGCTGCACTACGGTGTGGAGAATGGCGATGTGTGGTGTCCGGGCGAGACCAACACCAGCATACGTCCGGGATGGTTCTACCATGACGCAGAAAACGAGCATGTGAAGAGTCTGTCGAAACTGATGGACACTTATTATAAGTCTGTAGGGCGCAACTCTACGCTCCTCCTCAACTTCCCTATAGCCCCTAACGGTCGTATTCATCCAAATGACAGTCTGCGTGGCATAGCCTTCAAGAAGATGATAGACGAGGTGTTCAAGACCAATCTTGCCGAGAAAGCCAAGAAAAAGACCTCTGGCTATGAAACCATAATAGACTTCGGAAAGCCTACAGCCTTCAATCGATTTTTAGCGGAAGAAGAGATAAGTCAAGGTCAACGAGTAAAGGAATTCTCACTTGAGGCATTGGTCGATGGTGAGTGGCAGCAACTGAAAGATGCATTGGTGGATAATGGTAATGGTCTGACTACTATCGGGCATCGTCGCATCATCTGTTTTCCAACTGTAAAAGCCACAAAACTGCGCTTTACTATTACTGCAGCCAAATGTCAGCCAATCATCAAGAAACTGGGCGTATATCTTGCTCCTGAACTGACTGCCGACATTCCTGATTCGGGCGAAAAGAAATCGTCAAGCCTTCATTTCTTTTTCAGTAATCCAAAGCAGATGATGATAGACTGGGACAAGGAACAGACCATTACATCGTTTCGTTACCTGCCACCGCAGAAAACGAGGGATGGACTCATCACCCACTATACACTTTGGGCTTCAAGCGACTGGGCAAACTGGACAAAGCTTGCTTCGGGCGAGTTCTCGAATATCGTAAATAATCCAATCTGGCAGACAATCAAGTTTCCTGCCACCAAGGCTCGTATCCTAAAACTCGATGCCGACAAACTGGCAGAAGGAGAAAGGATGAACTTTGATGATATAGAAATTGTAATAGAATAATCAATTTGAAGGAAAATGAAGCATATTATTCTCGTAATATCCCTGATGCTGAGTGTTTCAGCACAGGCACAACAACCTCGTGACTGGGAGAATCCGCACGTATTAGGCATAAATAAACTACCGTATCATGCTACGCTGCAACTGCCTTCAAAGGAGGCGGAATGTAAGGAAATCGTATCGCTTGACGGTCAATGGCAGTTTCATTGGGCGAAAGACCCGGAATCGCGTCCTGTAGGTTTTGAGCGTGACGACTACGATGTTAGCCGATGGGATAAGATAACCGTGCCGGGCAACTGGCAGTTGCAGGGCTTCGGTAAGCCTATCTATGTCAATATGCAGTATCCGTTCCATCGTGACCGTCCGAGTGTGACTGGAGAGCCAGACCGTGACTGGTATGCCTACGACCACCGTAATCCTGTGGGTTCATACGTGACGTTTATAGACATCACGAAGGAGATGCTGTCGCAGAACCTCATACTACATTTCGGAGGCGTTCACTCGGCTTTCTATGTATGGGTGAACGGTCAGAAGGTGGGGTATAGCCAGAACTCCATGTCTCCGGCTGAATTTGATATTACGAAATACGTTCATGAGGGAAAGAACCGTCTTGCCGTGGAGGTGTATCGCTGGAGTGACGGCAGTTATCTGGAATGTCAGGATATGTGGCGACTGTCGGGTATTTTCCGTTCGGTACAGCTGTGGGTTCGTCCGCTTGTGCATATAGCCGACTATAAGGTGGAGGCTGTTCCTAATAAAGATTTCTCACAGGCACAGGTAACGGCAGACATCGCCGTTTGCAACGTGGGAAAGACTCGTGCAAAGAATCTCTCCGTAGCCCTGAATATAGAAGGAAAGACTATTGAGGGGAAACTGAAAAGCCTTGCTGCTGGCGATACAATGCATTTGCGATTGTCGCATACTATCGAGAATCCAAAACTCTGGTCGGCGGATATTCCTAACCTCTATCCATTCAGCATCGAACTGCCAGACGAGCATTTCGACTATCATCTTGGAGTGAAGCGAGTGGAATGTGTTGGTGAGGTATTGAAATTCAATGGAAAGAATATCAAGCTGCGTGGTGTGAACCGTCATGATCATCATCCCGTTACAGGCCGATATGTTGACCGCAAGACCTACGAGCAGGATATAATGCTGATGAAGCAGGGAAACGTGAACTTCCTGCGTACCAGTCACTATCCTGATGATCCTTACCTCTATGAGCTTTGTGACCGTTGGGGCATATACGTGATGGACGAGGCGAATCAGGAATCACACGGCTACGGCTATGCCAACAAGGTGATGGGAGAAGACCCCGAATGGCGTGATGCACATGTGGACCGTGCCATTAGTCTGGTGCAGCGTGACAAGAACCATCCGAGCGTTATATTCTGGAGTCTTGGCAATGAGGGTGGGGTAGGACCCAACCTGAAGGCGATGCGTGAGGCGGTAGTGGCACTCGATACCATAGCCCTCCCGTTTTGCGATACAGACCGCTCACAGAGCGACATTTACGATGACAGCTATCTTTCTCCATCCAGGCTTGTAGAAGAGGCACGCAAGGTGACTGACCGTCCTTTCATTATGCGAGAATATGCCCATGCAATGGGAAACTCTGTGGGTAATTTTCAGGAATACTGGGATGTGATCTATGCCGATAGCAGTATCTGTGGAGCAGCTATCTGGGACTGGGTGGATCAGGGTATTCTGAAGAATGAAAACGGCAAGGAATTCTGGGCTTATGGCGGTGATTTCGGTGATAAGCCTAATGACGGACCTTTCTGCCTTAATGGTCTTATTGCTCCAGATCGTACTCCGCATCCGCACTACTATGAAGTGCAGCATGTGTATCAGCCGTTCTTGATAGAGCGTAATGGGGATAATCTGCGTATTACACCTCGCTACTCATTCGCTAATATTGATGAATATGATATTACTACCGATACCGTTACTATTGGTCCGGAGCGCCTTCTCAATGTCTATGTACGCCTGAAAGAGGATAGGCCGTGGGCAAAGAAAGGCTTTACCGTGGCAAGCGAGCAGTTTGTGCTGCAGCCATATCAGTTTGAATCATCTTTGCGCGGTAAGCCTGCCAAGGTACAGAAAACAGCTAACGGACTTGTTGCCCATACAAATCATGGAACCATAACTGTTAATAGTCTTGGCGCACTTACCAGTTGGATAGTAGATGGTGAGGAGATGCTCAATAGTCCTTTGGAACCATATTTCTGGAAACCGGAGAACGACAATCAGCATGCAGCCCATTTTGCAGAGCGATTGGGAGCATGGCGTGATGCCTTGGATAAGCGTACAAATAAGTCTTTCCGTGCAGATGCGGCTTCTGACGGTGTGAAAATAATCAGCGAGACAACACTTCCGATAGGTGCGGAACTGACGATTACGTACACGATAATAGACGAAGGACGTGTCAAGGTTGATATGGACTATCGACCTACTGCCACTAACCTTCCGCTTCTTCCAAAGTTCGGTATGCGTATGCGCATTCCAAGCGACTATGCAAACATTGCATATCATGGTCGCGGTCCGTGGGAGAACTATCCAGACCGCAAGCGTAGTGCTTTTATCGGACGATATGAGATGCCGCTCAGCCAGTTTGAAACCGAGTATATACATCCGCAGGACAACGGCTGTCGTACAGATGTTCGTTGGTTTAATATCAGTAATGGAAAGAAGAGTATCCGTATTGATGGTTGTCAGCCTCTCTGCATCCGCGCATGGGACTATGGAGAGGAAAATCTTGAACCAGCCCAACATCCGCACGAGATACAGCGTGGCCGTTTCGTGAACCTTAACATAGACCTGAACATCCACGGTGTTGGCGGTATTGACACATGGGGGCAGCGTACCCTTCCGCAATATACCATAGACGGTAACAAGCCATATCACTATACATTCATTATGAGTGTGTTATGAGGTTAGGGCTTAGTGGTTAGAGTTTAGTGTTTAGAGTTTAGTGTTTAGAGTTTAGTGTTTAGAGTTTAGTGTTTAGTGTTTAGAGTTTAGTGTTTAGTGTTTAGAGTTTAGTGATTAAAAAGAGCACACGGGCGCATTAAAGGGTATGCGTCCGTGTGTTTTGATTATCTATAGAGGGGTATTACATTAACGTGAATTCGACGAATTAGCTCTTGCTGTCGCATAGCATAACATAACATTAATTAGCCTTACGACTTAGATTCTTATCAATTTTTGTCCAAATTAATGTCTTAATTTACGTCTTAATTAACGTGAGTTCGACGAATTCAAGACTGCGAGGGCTGAAAGCCCGACACCTAATAGGGCAGTCCGTAAGGGCTGTTATTCTATAGATGCGTGATTAAAGGAGCGCTGTAAGTGCGACACCTGA
>Ga0326513_10000445_pt1 | contig 35034 bp, 55 predicted proteins | sample 2_2465_0518_D_FD_203654 | JGI IMG/M metagenome (GOLD analysis project Ga0326513, IMG submission 203654) | Bovine rumen microbial communities from UC Davis, California, United States - 2_2465_0518 | ecosystem: Host-associated > Mammals > Digestive system > Stomach > Rumen | place: USA...
GAGGGTTTGGGACTCTCCTGATCCTCGGCGACTCTGCCGTCATCGGGCCCGGCGAGCGTATGCGCGCCTACACGACGCTCGAGGCCGTCGCGCAGGATTTCGGCGTCAACGCGCCCGAGTATTACGGCGCCGCGCTTTATTTCGGGCAGTCGCCCAGACCGGCGCAGCTGATGATCGGCCGCTGGCTTTCGTCGGCTGTACCGGCTCAGCTGACCGGCGCGATCCTGACGGCAGCGCAGCAGACGCTCGCCGACTGGACGGCGATCACGTCCGGACAGATGGACATCACCATCGACGGCACCGATCTCAACCTGACCGGCCTTGACTTTTCGGGCGTGACCAACCTCAACGGCGTGGCGACGGTCGTCTCGACCGCGCTCAACACGGCGCTCGCCGGCGCCTCGTGCGTTTGGAATGGCTCGCAGTTTATCGTCTACGGCGCCACGTCCGGCAGCACCGGCGCGATCGGCTATGCCACCGATACCGCCTCGTCGACGGTCGCCTCGATGATGGGACTCACGGCCGGTGCGGCCGTGGCGGTCGATGCCGGCGCCAACTCCGAGTCGCCTGCCGTCGCTGCCGCGCTGTTCGCCGACATGTCTGGCGCGTGGTACGGTCTGACGTTCTGCGCGGCGGCTACCATCACCGACGCCGAGCATCTCGCCGTCGCCGCGTATATCGAAGGCGCTAGCAAGGCCCGTCGCTACGGTGTGACGATCACCAACACCAACGTCCTGAGCGCGCAGGTCGACACCGATCTGGGCAGCCAGCTCAAGGCCGCCGGCTATCGCCGCACGTCCTGGATTTACAGCAGCCACAATCCCTATGCGGTCTGCTCGATGTTCGCGCGCGCCTTTGCGGTCAATTTCTCCGGCAACAGGACGACGATCACACTGATGTACAAACAGCTGCCCGGCGTGGTTTACGAGCAGCTCACCGAGACGCAGGCGCAGACGCTTGAAAGCAAAAACGGCAACGTGTTCGTTTTGTACGATAACGACACGGCAATTTTGCAGTATGGCGTGAACGCTGACGGCAGCTACTTTGACGAGTTGCACGGCGCTGATTGGCTCGCCGACGCGATCCAGGTGGCGCTGTATAACCTGCTGTACCAGAGTCAGACTAAAATTCCGCAGACGGACGAGGGCACGGCGCAGCTCGTCAACGCGGCCCAGCGCGTGCTTGATCAGGCCGTACAGAACGGCTTCGCGGCTCCCGGCATTTGGAACGCGGATGGCTTCGGGACGCTCCAGCGCGGCGACAGACTCGACTCCGGCTACTATGTGTACATGCCCAGCGTCGACGATCAGGACCAGAGCGAGCGCGAAGAGCGCAAGGCTCCGCCCATGCAAATCGCCGTCAAGCTGGCCGGCGCGATCCACACTGCTGATGTGATCATCAGCATCAACCGGTAGGAGGTAGATAATCATGGCTATCGGTTACGGCACTTATAGTTTTTTTGATGTCCAGGCGGCTATCTCCGGCCCCGGTGGATCCTTTGCTCTTAAAGGCGGCAACGCGGCAGAGGGCATCACGATCGCCCGCGTTGAGGATAAAGACACGATGACGATCGGCGCTGACGGCCACGTCATGCACTCGCATCACGTGGCGCGCGCCTGCACGGTCACCATCCGCCTGCTCAAGACGTCGCCTGTCAACGCGCAACTGCGCGAGTTGTATAACTACCAGGACGTCGGCAGCGTCAACTGGGGCAAAAACGTCATCACCGTCAGGAACATTATCACCGGTGACGAGGAGGTTATCAGCGGCGCCGCGTTCGCCGGTCTGCCCGAAAACAGCTGGGCCACCGAGGGCAACACGCTCGAATGGGTTTTGAACGGCGCCATCCAGAGCGGCAAGACCGGCCCGCTGACGGTTGTCTAGCATGATCGAGTTTGAGATCAACGGCGTCCAGTATCGGGCGCAGGCGATGGACGCGCGGCGACAGTTCCACGTCGCGCGTCGTCTCAGCTCGGTGTTGTCGCCGTCAGCTGACGCGCTCGGCAAAGTGGCACCGGATGCAGACAGCAAGACCAACATCGTCGCGGCCATCAACGGATTTTTTGATGCTCTCGGTACACTGCCGGATGATCAGCTCGACTATGTCATCGACGCCTGTCTTGATACGGTCAGCAGAAAAGACGGCGGCGCGTGGTCGCCGATCAGACGTGGAGGGGCGATGATGTATGACCTCGACCTGTACACACAGGGCGCGATCGTGTACCACGTCGTCAAGGGAGCACTCGACGGTTTTTTCGCTTCGCTGCCAGCGGCGGTGCGCGACACTCTCAAGGGAGCGTCCGCGACGGCGATGGCCAAGGCGATGCAGCCCTCTGGCGATTAGCCGACGGGGAAGACTGGCTCTACAGGCCCGTGCTCCGCGGCTGCCTCGACGGGGCGAGTCTGTTTGATGGCAGCATCGATCTCGAGGGCGTGGCACGACTCAATCAGGCGCTCGACGTAATGGACCATAACGAAAAGGTCATCTTTGACCGTGAGAAATCGCGCCAGGCTAAGAGGTGACAACAATGGCACAAACAATAGGTGAGTATTTATACCGCATTGCGTGGTCGCTCGATAAGTCTGGCGCGGCCAACCTCAAACGAGAGGGCGACGCGGCGCAGAAAAGCGTCGACGGACTCGGTAAGAGTCTCGACCATACCGAACAGGAGGCCAAAGACCTCTCCGCGGCTGCTGATAAATCCGCAAAGGAGATCCGCGACGTCGGCGACGCCAGCCGAGAGGCGACGACCGAGAGCAGCAAGCTCAATGACACAGCGCAGGCGGTGACCAGCTCGCTCAAGCGCATGGTGGCCGGTCTGGCCAGCGTCGCGGCAGTTAAACGCGCTTTTTCTGCGATCATCAGCACGGCCACCGAGATGGACGCGCTCGCCAACAGTGCCGCGGCCGTCGGCGCGTCGGCGGCCGGCATGGCGCGGCTTGCTTATGCGACCGATCTGGCCGGCGTCAATGCATCCGAGATGGACAGCGCTCTCAAGGGCGTGCGTCAGTCGGCCGCGCAGGCCGCCGCCGGCATCGGTGCAGGCGTCAAGGCGTGGCGCATGATCGGCATCTCCACGCGTGACGAAAACGGCAATCTCAAAGACACGACCAAACTGATTGACGAGCTGGGCGCAAAATTCGCGACGATGGACGAAGGGCGTGCGCAGGCGCTCGGTAAACTGCTCCACATGACGCCGGCGGTGATCGGCGCGCTCAGGTCCGGCATGATGGACTACGCGCGCGAATTCGATCAGGCGCTCGGATCCATGACACCGACGTTTGACGAGGCCGTCAAGGCCGCGCAGCGCCTCCACTCGGCGCAGTCGCGCCTCGTGCGCATCATGTCTTTGCTGTGGCAGGGCATTGCGGCGCGATTTTTTGAGCCGTTTGAGCGGGCATTTGACAGCTTGCGCCGGACGATCATCATCAATCAAGGGGCGCTCGTGCGTTTCGGAGCGGCGGTGCTGCAGCCTCTGGCTCTGCTGCTCAACGGCTTTGCCGAGACTGTTGGCGTCGTATCTAACGCGCTGACGGTGCTCACGGGCGTCTTTGACGCACTCGGGCCAGTCTCGCAGACGGTCGTGCAGACGCTGCTCTGGGGCGCGGCTGCCTACGCCGTCGCCCTGCACAAGGTCACGCTGGCGCAGATCGCCGCGGCGGCCACCAATCCCTTTGTCCTGATCGGCGCGGCGATCACGGCCGTGATGCTGCTGCTGGACGATTTCGCCACGGCCATGCGTGGCGGCAAAACCTATTTTGACTGGACGCCGGCGATCAAGGTTTTTAAAAGCCTCGGTGAGTGGGGCGCAAAGATCGAGGAGTGGATCAAGGCGCTGCCGGACAAAATCACCGGCGCGCTGGCCGACATTTGGGCGACGCTCAAAAGCTGGTGGACGACGGCTATCGACTGGATGGCGGCGAAATGGCGCGCTTTTGTTGAGACGATCACCGGCTGGATGCCGGACGCGCTTAAAAAGCAGCTCGGCATCAAAGTCGAGGGAGATGCTGCAGCTGCTCCGGAGTTTAAAGCCGCATCGGCCACGCCGGCCGTGACGCAGGTGCTCGACACCGATCCGCAGCGTCAGGCGATCATCAGGCAGGCCGGCGGCGTCGTGCCGGCTGCGCAGCCGGCGGCAATGCCGACGCCGGGGCGAGTGATGGCAGCTTTTGCGGCCGCGTCTGCCGGCGGCAGCGCGCCTGCATTGGCGGAATCCGGCGGCAGCGTCAGCACGGTGATCAATAACATGGCGGCCGGCGGCCGCGTGCTTGGGGCGGCGCAGCCCCTCGGCACGACTGCGATCACCAACAACGTCGACAGCAGCCGCAAGTACGACATCCCCGTCACCGTCAACAACAGCACGACGGTCAACGTCCAGACGATGGACGGCAGCGCCGGAGCTGTCGCCGATCAAGTCAGCGCGGCGGTCGACTCGAGCAATGCCAAGATGGTGCGCGATATGCAGAGCCCGCTGGCGGCAATCGCTGACGATGACGCCGGCGGCATGACGACAGAGTAGGAGGTGAGCGGATGCCAGAGATCAGCGAGAGCGGCGCCTACATCCGCTCGCTCGGCGGCCTTACTTTTACGGTCACGATCTCCGAGGCCGAAAAGCAAACCGCAAAAATGACGGATTATCCCGTCGAGGACGGCGTCAGCTACTCCGACCACGTCATTCTCGCGCCGCGCGAGGTGACGGTGCAGGTCGGTCAGGGCGTCGACGACGCCGAGTCGGATCCGCGCGACAAGCTCGACAAGCTACGCGAGCTCATGACGGCGCGCGAGCCGATCGAGGTCTATACCGGGAAAAGCTACTATAAGTCGATGATCATCACGTCGATCAGCACCACGACCGACGCCAAGACCGAGACGGTCATGATCGCCTCGGTGACGCTGCGCGAGGTGAGGATAGCACAGACGCAGGCGGCGGCCGTGCCGGTTATCTCCAAAAAGCGGCAAAAGCAGCCGAAAAAGACAGTCGCCAGCACGAAACGCGGCACGCAGCAGGTCCAGACGGTCAGCACTCCGCAGCAGCCCAATCCGCAGGCAGAGTCGGGGATGTCGAAACTCTTCGGCGGCCGGTACGACAACAGCAGCGGCAGCGCCGTGGCGATTCGATAGGGGGGCGCGTGAGGTATGAATATCTACTATGTGCCGCTCCGTGACGGTCCGCAGACGCTGACGATCGCCCTGTCCGGCATCGTCTATCAGCTGCGCGTGCGCTACAGCGCACGCACCGATCTGTGGGTGATCGACATCGCCGACGCCGACGGCAACAGCATGGTGCGCGACATCCCGATGGTCACCGGCTGCGATCTGCTCCGCCAGTATCATCACCTCGGTTTCGGCGGGGCGCTCGTCGTGCAAAACGCCGTCACGGGCGGCGATGATCCGCCGCAGTTCGATGACCTTGTCGGCGCGCTGCTGTATGTGACGGGGGTGGAGCTGTGAGACAGTGGCTCCGCCAGTGCCGGCTCGTCATCGGCAAAAACGGGCAGGGGCTCGACTTGTCGCAGCTCCGCATCACGTTTGACGTCAAAAAAGACGACCAGACGACGCCCAACTCGGCGCGGATCTGCGTCTATAATCCGGCGCCCGATACCATCAACAGGGCCCTGCGCGAGTTTGACACGGTCAGCCTTGACGCCGGCTACACTGATGGCATGGGGCTGATTTACGCCGGCAACATTATCCAGGTCCGCCGCCTGCGGCGCGGGCCTGACATCGTGCTCGAGATCAGCGCCGGCGACGGCGACACCGCGTACAACTACGGCGTCGTCAGCACCACGCTGGCAGCGGGCGCGACTAATAAGGACCGGCTGCAGGCGATGGCGCGCGCGATGGCGATCGGCAACGTCGACGCCGGCGCGGCACTGTTGAGCGCCGGCACGGGACGCGCCCTGCCGCGCGGCAAAGTGCTGTACAAGCCTGTCAAAGATTACATGCGCGAATATGGGCGCGATGCCGGCGTCGCTGTGTTTATCGACTCCGGCAAGCTCCAGACGATCAAGCGCGACGGCTATCTGCCCGGCACGCCGGTGGAGCTTGCCCCCGGTACGGGCCTGATCGGCGCCGCACAGCAGACGCTCGACGGCGTAGAGGCATCGAGCCGGCTCAATCCTGAGATTAGGATCGGCGGCCTCGTCCATATCGATCCGGCGTACCTCGTCGCGGCGGACACGACCACCGCGCAGGTTGACAAAAGCGGTAAAAAAAAGACAGTCCATCAGGCGGCCGGCGGCTACTATCGCGTCATCGCTACGCACTACACAGGCGACACGCACGGCCAGCCGTGGGACGTCAAGGTCACCGGCGTGGCGGTTGACGCCAGCGCCAAGCGGACGCTGGACACTCCAGCGCCGCAGGGAGGTGCTCGCTGATGGCGATCTCCAGAGCAGAGCGCGAGGACGTCCGCGAGGCGTCCTATCGTGACCTCATCACGGCCGCGCGGATGGACATGCACACGGCCATGCCCGGAATTGTCCAGAGTTTTGACCCCGTGCGCATGACATGCACCGTGCAGCCGGCGATCCGCGGCGCCATCGTCGCGCCCAACGGACGCGCGGAAGCGGCGGATCTGCCGCTGCTGGTCGACTGCCCGGTGGTCTTCCCGGGCGGTGGCGGTTACATTTTGACCTATCCGCTCAAGGCCGGCGACGAGGCGCTGATCGTCATCGCGGAGCGGTGCATCGACGCCTGGTGGCAGAGCGGCGGTGTGCAGGCTGCGGCCGAGTACCGGCTGCAGGACCTCAGCGACGGTTTTGTCATTCCCGGCCCGCGCAGCCAGCCGCACGTCGTCACCGGCGGCGCCGGCATGACTGGCGCGGAGCTCCGCACCGACAGCGGCACCACGGTGCTGCGGCTCAAGGGCACGGCGGTCGAGGTCGTCGCGCCCGGCGGCGTGACACTCGACACGCCGACGCTGACGGTCACAGGCGACGTGATCTGCGGCGGCTTTAGCTACCTCGGACACACTCACACGGGCGTGCACGGCGAGACCAGCACGCCGCACTAGGAGTGATATCACATGCGATATCGTAAACTCGACAAAAATGGCGACTTCTCGGCAGGGCATGGCTCTGCCGATTTTTTTACAGACTCACCCGAGGCGGTCGGACAGTCGGTGCTCACTCGGCTGCGACTGTGGTCGGGCGAATGGTTTTTGGACACCGATGAAGGGACGCCGTACAGCACACAGGTGCTCGGCGCGCATCGTCGGCAGTCGGCCGGCCCGGCGATCAAAATGCGCGTCGCGTCCACCGAGGGCGTGACAAGCGTTAACGATTTCGCGGCCGACTATGACGGTGACGCGCGCGCCCTGACGGTGACGGCTGCGGTCGATACAGTCTACGGAGAGACACAGATCGAGGGGGTGATCTGATGGCGCTCACAATCGATGCGATAGAGACGATGGCGGCTGCATTGACGCCGTACATCGATGATACTGGGCTCCACGTCCCTGAGTATGCAGATATCAAGACCACGCTGGAGTCTGCGTGGCAGGGGATCTACGGATCCGACATCTATCTCGAGCCAGACAGCCAGGACGGCCAGCTCATCGCCGTTTTTGCTCTGGCGCTGCTCGACACGTACCAGGCGATGGAGCAGGTTTATCAGGGGTTTTCGCCCAGCACGGCCAGCGGAGAGACGCTCAGCCGCGTGGTCAAGATCAACGGCATCCGCCGGCAGGCCGGCAGCTACAGCACGGCCGACGTGACGATCACCGGCACGGCCGGCACGACGATCACCGGCGGCATCATCGCCGATGTGGCCGGGCAAAAATGGGATCTGCCGGCTACGGTCGTGATCCCGTCGAGCGGCCAGATCGTCGTCACCGCGACGGCGCAGGAAGAGGGCGAGATCACCGCGCAGGCCGGTCAGATCACCACGATCATGACGCCGACGCGCGGCTGGCAGACGGTCACCAATGCGGCAGCCGCGACGGTCGGCGCGGCGACTGAGACGGACGCCGCCCTGCGGCTGCGGCAGGCGTATAGCGTCGCACTGCCGTCGGCGACGATCCTCGAGGGTACTCTCGGCGCGGTGCTGTCGGTCGAGGGCGTGAGTAAAGCGACGATTTACGAAAACGACACCGACACCGTCGACAGCAACGGCATCCCCGCGCACAGCATCAGCGTCGTGGCGCAGGGCGGCTCGGCGACGGACATCGCGCAGGCCATCTGGCTTAAAAAAACACCAGGTTGCGGCACCTACGGCACCACGTCTGAGGTCATCACCGACAGCAACGGCATCGCGACGACGATTAATTTTTATAGGCCCACGGTCACGGCCGTGGCGGTCACGGTCACAATTACGCCGGAGGCTGGATACTTGGCGGCGACGGGCGAGGCCATCAAGGCGGCAGTCGCCCAATATATCAACGATCTGGCGATTGGCGCTGACGTGTCGATCGCGCGAGTGACGGCGGCGGCGATCACGGCCGGCCCGGCGTACGACGTCAGCAGCGTCACGATCGGCACCGTCGGCGGCGCGCAGAGTGCGTCCAATCTCGTGATCCCGTTTAACGGCCTCGCTACCTGCGACATCGACAACATCACGGTGGCCACGCCATGAGCATGACGCTCAGTGATTACATCGACCTGATCACGAGCCAGCACCGCAGCCGGCCGAAATTCGCAGGCGTGACCGCTTCGGCGGTCGCTCCGCTGGCGCTGACTGTCGGCATGGTCGATACGTCGATGCTGTCGGCATGGGACATCGATACAGCAGTCGGCACGCAGCTGGATCAGGTCGGCGAGTGGATTGGCGCGACGCGCTACGTCGAGCAGCCGCTGACCGGTGTCTACTTTACATGGGACGACGTCGTCGCAACCGGATGGCAGCACGGCTACTGGCAAGGGAAATACGATCCCAGCACGGGCGTGATTGCGCTGGCGGATGACGTTTATCGGCTCGTGCTCTATGCCAAGATCGCCTCCAATAACTGGAGCGGATCGCGCGAGACCATCGAAGCGATCTGGGACGATAACTTCGGCGACACATCGACGCTGGCGCTCGTCGATCATCAGGACATGAGCATAACCATCGCCCTGCAGGGCATCGCGATCAATAACGTGCTCGTCTATATCCTGACTTCGGGGCGCATCCCGCTCAAACCTGAGGGTGTCCGCCTGCGCGAATACATCGTCAGCAATAATAGGATCTTCGGTTTTGACACCGACAGCGACACGCTCGGCGGCTGGGACGAGGCCGACTGGGGCTCCGAGATCATACCGGCATAGGAGGGTGAAATATGCCAACGAATCAATTTTATGAGTTTGCGACGTCATCGGCCGCCTATGTCGAGACGCTGGCGAGCTACGCCACAGACGTCGAGCGCACGGCTGGCCAACAGTCGGGCGTGGCGCGCGCCGAGCTCAATAATCGCGCATTGCGTCAGGGCTCAGCGATGGCGGCGGCGATCGGCAGTTTTATGGTTGCCCGCGGTTACGATGCGCTCGACGATGGCGACACGGCTACGCGTGCGGCCAATTTCGCTGCGGCCGTCGCTGCGCTGATCCAGCCGAGCATCACATCGGCCGTCAATACAGCCAAGACGGACGTGCTCAAAAAGGTTTTCCCGGTTGGATCCTTTTATACATCGTATAACGTCAACACGAATCCGGCTAGCCTGCTCGGCTTCGGGACGTGGAGCGCAGTGCAGGGGCGCTTTTTGATCGGGGCATCGTCTGCCTATCCGGCCGCCAGCACTGGCGGAGCGGCGACTCATGCCATCACTGTGGCCGAGCTGCCTGCGCACTCGCATACCGGCAGCACGGCGTCGGCCGGCGGTCACACGCACACCGCGACGACGGCCTCCGCTGGTGCTCACACGCACACGATCTCTGTGGCGAGTGCTGGCGCGCATACGCACAGCGGCACGGCGGCCAGCAACGGCGCGCACACTCACACGCGCGGAACGATGGACATCACAGGCGAGTTTTTCGGCGAGCGTAACAATCAGGGCTACGTCTACGGCGGTGCGTTTTATCCCAAATCCAACTCATGGAGCTCTCCGGGCGTCGAGGGCACGGATCAGGACAACACCCAAACGATGTTTCAGGCGTCCCGCTCGTGGACCGGCGCGACGTCTTCAAACGGTGCGCATACGCACACCATCACGGCGGCCAGCGCCGGCGCGCATGTCCACAACGCCAGCAGTGCCAGTGCCGGTGCTCATACGCACACCGTGACAGTCGCGACAAGCGGCGCGCACACTCACACCGTGACGATCGGCAATACAGGCGGAGGCTCGGCGATGAGCCTGCTACCGCCGTATGTAGCTGTCTATATGTGGCGTCGTACAGCCTAGGAGGTGGAGTAAATGCCTACAAACGATTTTATCGGATTCGCCTCAACCGGCTCGGCTAACATCATGTCGCAGGCCGACTACGCTGCCGCTGCAGAGCAGACGGACGGAGTACAGCCCGGTCCGGCCTCCTCAGCGCTGGCCAATAAGATTTGGCGCCAGGGCGCGAATATGGCCGCCGCGCTCGGCAACTACATTGTCGCGCAGGGATACAACGCGCTTGATGACGGCGACATCGCGACGCTTGCCAGCGCTTTAACGACAGCTCTTTCGGGCACGTTGGCAGAATCAAATTCCAGATTTTCAAACACATATAAAGCCTATATTTTAAAGTTACCAAATGGGCTCATGATCCAGGCTGATATCGTCAAGAATAATACAGATGACAATAGCCGTGTTGATATAACATATGCCGAGGCATTTGTTGATCCGCCAGTTATTGTTGTCACAGGACTTTTAAGCGGTGAAAATTTTATTTATACAAGCAACAGCAGCCGCCGCGCAGTTATAAACGCCCGTGACAGCTCAGGCAGCACATTGAGCTCTGGAGTCAATCGCGTTTATGCCTATATAGCGATCGGGAGGTGGAAATAATGGCGTGGCTGATCTCACTTAATGAGCATAATCTTGTTGACGGTTTTTATCCTCTGGATTATCACGGGACTCTGCCAACAGATAAACGGTTAATCGAGGTCACAGATACTGAAAAAGAGCGTGTTTATAGCATTATGCCAGCGTATTATGATGAGGCTGACGGTATTTTTAAACACTGGGCGCCTGCACCAACACTTGACTCATTGAAACAACGAAAAAAAGATGAGATTGCCGCGGCTCGATACGATGCCGAGACCGGCGGCTGCACGGTCGACGGCGTGACGATTGCCACAGATCGCGGATCGCAGGCGCTACTCACGGCGGCGGTGGTCTCTGCGCGGCTCGATCTAGAGTTTAAAACGCGCTGGAAATGCGCGAACGGGCGTTTTGTCACGCTCGACGCGATGCAGCTGCGCGCCATCGGCGACGCTGTGATCGCACACGTCGAGGCTTGCTTTGCGCGTGAGGCCGAGCTGGTCGAGCAGATCGATGCGGCGCAGACGACCGAGGACCTCGACGCAATCCAGTGGAGCATGTGACCATGAGCGGCGACCAACTGTCTGTCCACTTCCGGCGGGCTGAACTGGCCTGCCGGTGCGGCTGCGGTCTGTATGTGCACCGCCCGCAGCTGCTCGACCTTGCCGAAAAAGTGCGCAGCATCCTGCAGACACCGATGATCGTGACCAGCGGGACGCGCTGTGTCTCGCACAATGCCCGCGTCGGCGGCTCGCCGACGAGCAAGCACCTGCAAGGGCTCGCAATGGACTTTTACTGTCGGACGCTGTCGCCGACAGCCGTTTATAACGCCATCCTGAGCAGGTACATCAAGGGATATCTGCCCGAGCTTGGCGGCATGGGCTTGTACAAAACTTTTGTACATATCGACGCCTACCACGCTGAGGACGGACATCTGAGGCTGTGGAGAGGACCGGGGGTGTGAGCGATGCCAGGAGAGGGACAAGACAAGACATTGCTCGACCTCGCTATCACCGGCGGGATCGGCGCGCTGGTCGCGGTTTTTTTCGCCGCGATCCGGGCGGCACGGGCCCACGTCGATGAGGGATTTAATTTAAAACGTTTCGCCGTCGGTCTTTTCTCGGCAGGCGGTGTCGGTGCCATTGTCGCGTGGGGCCTCGACGCGCTGGAGGTATCACGAGAGTTGTCTGCAGTCATCATCGCAATGTGTGGCTACTGCGGCGGCCGCCTGCTCGACGTCGTCGATGCTGAGCTGCCTGAGACGATCAAAGCGGCTTTCGACGCGATCCAAAAAAAGATCACAGAGGGCAAGTGGCTCAATGACACCGACTCCAAAAATTGACAGGATCCTCGACCGCATCGAGGATGCCGCCGCGCACCACGGACGTGCACTGTACTGGACCGTCGCCGTCATTGCCGCTTTGCTGCTGTGGTGGCTCGTCCGTTTTGACGCCGGCCGGCATGAGGTCGGCGACAAGATCCGCGAGATCAGGACGACGGCGGAAGTGGCGGAGCGGCGCGCCGACACTATCGTCGACGCTGCCAAAGCACGAGAGGAGGCGGTGCACGATGAGACTGTCAAACAGGTGCAGGGCACTAGTGATGACGCTCTGCCTGACATACTCGCTGGTCTGCTGCGCGACTACAGGGAGGGCAAGTGAGCCTGCGGCGATCCGGATCCACGCCGGGTGGACCGCACCGGCGCCGGGGTACTATCTGACTGATTCCGCGATGCGGGACACCATTTCGGGATGGACCGAGGCGCGAAAAGTCGCCGATGTACGGCAACAGGCGCTTGAAGCGCTCCGCGATGAGGTGCGAGCGCAACAGGCCGATTTAATCCGACAGCTTGCAGAGCTTCAGCGAGAAATTTCTATCGAGCGACTCGACGCCCGTCGTCGAGTCCGTCGAGCCAAGATGCAGGGAGTTATTTACGGCGCTGTGCTCGGCTTCGGCAGTGGGTATCTTGTGAGAAAAAACAATCCGTGATATATTTGTTTGACAGTCCTCGCAGTCTTTCGCTTTTTGTGCGCGCGTGTAAAAGCGATACATTCTGCGGGGACGTTTATTCAAAGAGTCGTTATTCTGCGGAGTAGCGGCCACGCGTGCGACCGCGTGCTGTGATGACAGTAGGCGCGCTATTTAACAATAACGCCTCGGCGGTCATTGACCGTCGGGGCGTCTTTTTTTTATGCGTTTTGAGTATACCAACCCCAGCGAGGATCGACGAGACGGGGCGTAACTTTGGCGATGGGGTACAAGAGTACCACCTAAAAAACAAAGAGCCCGTCCCAAAAGGGACGAGCTCCTTGCCGTATCTGTTTTTTACAAATACTAATACATGCTTCAACTCACGCGCCCGAAGACGCGACGGTGAAACAGGTGGGGTGAGCTCTGGCGCTGATCTAGTCAACACACTAGGTCCATCCCCACGGTAGTGGGGTTATACGAACTCACGCCGATGGAGGCGGGGGACACGCTGCATGGCGCTCACGTGGAACCGTGCTCTCAGGCAATCCGGCGAGACGCAGCCCTCCGGCCTAGCCTGATCGATCGCATCGACGGCCTCCAATGGTGATACTACATCGATTTTAAATTTTTGTCAACTGGCGGCGCTGGGCGGCCGTCGCGCAGCGCGTCGAGGTAGTCGGCGTACCACTGCATCATGACGCGCCGGATCGGCAGATATTGCGCGTGATTATAGACGGCGCGCACTGTACCGCCGACAGAGTGCGCCAGCTGCGCCTCGATGGCGTCCGGCGGCCATCCGGCTTCATTGAGCAGGGTGCTGGCAGTCGCGCGGAACCCGTGCGCGCTCATCTCCGCAGGGGGATAGCCAAGCACGCGCAGGGTCTTGATCAGCAGCGTTTTACTGATCTGATGCAGCAGCGAGCGCACTCCGTGCAGCACGTAGGGAGAGCCGGCGCTCAACCCGTCGTGCAGATTGCGGAGGAGCTCGACAGTCTGCCGAGCCAGCGGGACGATATGCGGCCGGCGCATTTTCATACGCTCGGCAGGGATACGCCAGACTGCGCCATCAAGGTCAATCTCGTCCCACGTTGCGCCGCGAAGCTCGCCAGGGCGTACGAACGTATACGCGAGCAGGCGCAGGCCGGCCGATTTGATGCACCAGCCGAGCGATTCGATGCGCCGCATCAGCTCGCCCACGTCGGCGGGACGCTCCAGATGAGCGCGTGATACAGTTGGCGAGCTGCCTAGAGCGTCACGCAGGTCTCGCGTGATGTCGCCCTGTGGCACGAGGTCGAGCGGGATGCCGTAGCGCAGTACCTGCCCGATCAGGCCGACAACTCGATGCGCCGTATGCACTCGACCGGCCTGCTCGATCGCCGCGGCCAGATGATAGACGCGCGGCGCCGTGATCGTCGTGACGTCGGCGTCGCCGATCTCTGGATAAATAAATCGCTCCAGCCAGTGCTCAAGACGCGCCACGCTGGCAGCCGTGGCGATCCGGCGCGGATCAGCGTCGAGATATCGCTCCGCCAGCGCGCGAAAGGTCACGAGCTGACCGGCGGCATGCGCGCTTTTGTCGGCCAGCTTGTCACGCGCCAGGCGGGCGGCATAAACTGACATCGCTGGCCAGACGCCCAGCGTTTGGACTTTGGCCGAGCCTTTGCCCTGCCGGCGATACAGCCATGACTTCCGCCCGCTAGGTGCGACTCGGATGTACAGCCCCTGCCCGTCACAGACCATGTACTCGCCGCGCTCGCGCGGTTTGAGCTCGCGGATCATCTTATCCGTCAACACCGTCATCACCTCCGCAGTATCACCGACACTGTGTCCGATACTTTTCGATCCTAAAAAAGACTATCTTGAATTAACTCCGCGCTCTCAAAATATCAAAAAAAGCGGCATTTGTCTATTTCTGGCTATGTCTGACTATCGGTGACTATTAAAGGTAAGCCTATGAATGGATGACTCAATGCTGATAAATACTTGGCTCACGAAAAAAATGATACTTCTCTCGATACTTTTTGCAAAAATCGCTTTGCCGTGATCCAGGCAGCGCTCGAGGCATTTTACCAAATCTGACCAACTAAACAAAAAAGCCCCTCACGGCACGCAGCCGTGGGGGCTCTTTTTTTTATCTCTGAATATACGCGAATTCGCGCAGTTATGCTTTGTGATAGTCGCGCCATTTGGCGACGTTGTACTCCCATCTGATGCGGCGGTGTTTCCGGGCGATCAGCCACATGATCACCGGCACTGGCAGAGCGGCGGCGGGATAGCCGACAGCGCAGACCAGCAGCATGAGGAACACCGTCCAGAGGATATAGGCGACGCGCGTCGCCGTGCGCAGGCGCGTCTGCTGGAGTGTGGGGCACGGTGTGTCGGGCAGCGTGAGAGGATCGGGCGGCTGCGGTGTACTGGCGCTGTCGAGACGGACGCGCCCGAGCGGCGTGTTGGCGTAGACGCCCTTGCCGCCGACGTTGATGCCGCCGACGGTGATGCTCTTTTTGTTGACTTTAAAAAATCCCATGTGCAGACCTCCTTATAAAAGACCATGCCGGACCTCGACGACCGGGCCCCAGATGATAAAGCGGTCCGGATCGGCAGCCTCCTCGGCATCGATGTGATAGGTGTCGTAATCGGAACGCAGGTCGACGCTGCCGTCGGGATTGATGCTGACGCGTTTGGCGCTCAGCACACCGCGCCAGCAAACCACGCAAATCTGCAGATGCCGCGGCTCCAGCGCCGGATTGATTACAAGGATATCGCCGTCTTGGATACGTGCACGCTCAAGGCACGCGCCCTCGGCATAAATCGCTACAGGTGGTCGCATTTGGTCGTATCGTCCTCCGAGATCACTGATCGTGTATGTATACGTTTTTTCTGGTGGGTTTTGTATCTCACTATAAGTAGGGATCCCGGCACCACAACAGGAGGTGACTTCGCGCGACAGCAACGGCACGCGTACTGGTCGCGATACGGATAACTTTAATACACGGATACCATCGGGGCGCGGCGTTGGCGGCTCTTCGCCCGCAAGTAGATCCATCGGGACGTCAAGCACGCTTGACAGTGTCTGTAATTTTTCGATTGATGGTACGGCGGTGCCCGTCTCCCACTGGCTGATTGCCTGACGCGTGACGCCGACACGCTCGGCCAGCTGAGTCTGTGAAAAACCCCGTTGCGTACGATACTCTTTTAAAGTGTCCTTAAGCATACGAATCAGCCTCCTGACTGTATTTTACAGGAGGGGCGGAGTGCTAGCAAGCAATCACTAAAAATCATTGTAAAATAACTCTTGACAGTGCGCAAGTGATGAGTTAATATTTACTTGCTAGCAAGCAAGTGAACACAGACAAAAGGAGGGGCAAGATGGGCGTATTTATCACCACGACGCGGTGGCCTGCGGAGGTTTATGACCGGATCAAGGCGACCGCAGACAGCAAGGGCATCAGCGTCAACGCGCTGATCGTAGAGGCTGGCAAGCAGTATTTGACAGCAAATGAGGCTAAAAAGGACGGCAAGAAATGACCGACGCTGACATCGAGCGGATCGCCGAGGCGGTAGCACGACGGCTGGAGCATTCGCAGCGCCGAGCGCCGGCCGGCTACTGGTCACTCGCGGACGTGGCCGAGTGGTACGGACGTTCTGAGTCGTGGGTGCGCCGGATGATGTATGCTGGGCGGATTCCTGCGCCGGACATCGGCGGCGGCAAAGGCGCCACGATGGCATGGCGCGCGGAGGCGATCAAGGGAGCAAAGGTCCTATAAGAGGAGGTCTTTTTTATGATGAGGATCGTGGAGGAGCTGCGCAAGGAGGCAGAGCTGCGGTGGCTGATCATCCTGATGTGGCTCAACCTGGCGCTCGTGTCGAGGGTGCCGGCGGCGCTTGCAGCGGTGACGGTGCTGACGTATGCGGCGGCGGTGCTGCTGTGGTCCGTGGCGGACCTGATCGAGGCGGTGACGGCATGAACAAGCGCAAACCGTTTGAGCTCGGCGCTGATGTCGAGCGGGCGCTGATGGAGATCATCAGCATCAACGACGACCTGCCAGCGGAGGTCAGAAACAGGATCGAGCAGATGAGGGAGGACAACAATGATGGATGTAACGACTGAGCGGATCATGTGCGAAGTGGTGCTGTGGAGTCTGGCGGCGGGGCTGTTGTCGGCGTGCGTGTGCTCGTCGCTGCTGGCGTGGTGGAGACGGCGTAATGGCTAAAAGGCAGATCGCTGTTAGCGACGCTCACTACGCTCAGCTGCTGATGTGGGCCGCGGATCACATCGCGGAGGTTCCGAAGGGCATGCAGGCATCACCGACATGGGCGGCGGGGCAGATCCTTAAAAGGTACTTTAACAGTCAGAACATGATGCGGCAGGTGCTGCGGAGGGAGGAGTCGCAATGAGTAAAACACGAGCGCGGTATGAGCACGTCGCCGGCGTGCGCGTGGCGGCGCATCGGCTGACGCTGCGCGAGCGGATCGCGGCGACATTCTGGCGCTGGGCGCAGAGGTACTGCTCATGATCTGGTGGATACTGTTGGGTATCGCGGTGTTTTTTATCGCCCTGTTTTTTGTCTCGTGCGCGGTGCTTAATCGCTGCCTCGACCGACATGACGACGACGATTGCGACTGGTGGCGCTGATGCGCAACGACTTGATCAACTGCGGCCTGGAGTACATCGCCGAAGTGCTGAGCAGTGATCTGTACACGGCCAGACAGGAGCTTGGGCTGTCGCGCAAGGAGCTGAGCAAGGCCGCCGACGTCAGCGATAGGACGATCCGCAAGTATGAGACGCAGCCGGTGCTCAAGTGGACAAAGCTGCTGAGCAGGCTCGCCGACGCTCTCGGCATTGATCTGGCGGAGTACGGATACGCCCCGCCGGACATGGCGCGTCTGTCGCATAAGATCGCGGAGAGCACGGCGCGGGTGCAATGCAAACGGCTCAAGTATCACTATCCATTCGAGAGCTTCGGCCGTCAGCTGCAGGCCGCAAGAGTGCAGCACGGTCTAACGCAGCGTCAGCTTGCGCAAGAGCTGAGCATTTGCCCCACGACGGTGGCGCTGTGGGAGTTGGGCTTCCGGCTGCTGCGCGTGCCGCGGCTGACAGCCTGGGCCGAGGTGCTGGGCGAGGATCTTGATACATGGCTCAAGCTCCGCGCAGCAGCAGAAAAAGCGAGACCCTGACCGCTGTCACGGCCAGAGTCTCAAGGTAAAGAACTGCACAAAAGATTATACCACAAAGAGGAGGCGGATCACATGAGCACAGAAGAGCAGGTGGCGCGCTATCTGACGGAGCGGGCGATCCAGCGCGGCGAATGAGCCGCCCGGCGCAGCGTGAGCTGCTGGAGGAGGCGATCAGGCTGCTGGGCGAGGCTCGGCATCATCTGGCCGACGTCGAGCGGCTGCACGACGACAAGTACATGAGCGTCAACGCTGCCGCGCAGGCTCAGCGCTCGCTCGCGCAGATCGGCGTGATCCTCAAAAACCTAAGAGATTATCACATCTAAAGAGGCAAGGAGGCCGACTATGGCAAAACTTTATGAACTGACAGATGACTACCTGTCGCTCTGGGAGTCGCTCAGCGATCCCGAAGCTGACTGGACGGAGGCGGAGAACAAGCTCCGCGGGATCGAGCGCGCGTTTGACGACAAGGTGGGCGCGTGCGCCAAGATGATCCGTAATATGGAGGCCGAAGAAACGGCTTTGATGCACGAGATCGACCGCATGAGCCGGCGCTACGATGCTCTGGCGCGTAAGACCAAGGCAATCAAGGCATACGTCCAGTCGGAGATGGAAACGAGCGGCCGCGAAAAGGTCCGGACGGACGTTTTTACCGTTTCGGTGCAGCACTCGCCTGACAAGGTCCACGTGGTCGACGAGGCAAAGATCCCGGCGCAATATTACCAGACCACGAAGCGCCTGGACAAGATTGAGGTGCTCCGGATGCTCAAGGCCGGCTACGCCGTGCCCGGATGCGAGCTGACGAGGGGCTCGCATCTTCGGATTCGATAGGAGGCGATGACGATGGAGGCCAGATCGTACAGGGACATGATCGGCACGCTGGACATTAAGAGAGGCGTGATCGACACCGCGAAAAAGGTGATCATCTACGGGCCGGAGGGAATCGGCAAGAGCACGCTGGCGTCGCGTTTCCCGGCTCCGCTCTTCCTCGACGTCGAGGGATCCACCAAGGCGATGCAGGTGGATCGCATCGACTCATTTGCCGACTGGCACGCGCTCCGGAGCACGCTGCAAACCCTCCACGCTCATCGGTACGACTATAAGACGGTCGTGATCGACACGGCCGACTGGGCCGAGCGGTTGGCGATCGAGTATGTGTGCGCCAGCCAGAAGAAAAGCGGTATCGAGGATTTTGGCTACGGCAAAGGATATACATACGTCAAAGAGGCATTTGCCGAGATGCTCGGCGACTGCGACGTCCTGATCAATGACAGCATCAATGTGGTGCTCACGGCCCACGCCATCATGCGCAAATTTGAGCAGCCGGACGAGCGCGGCGCCTATGATCGCTGGGAACTTAAACTCTGCAAACAGTGCGCGCCGATGCTCAAAGAATGGGCCGATATGGTCCTGTTCTGCAATTACAAAACGCGCACGCAGCGCATGGACAACGGGACGTATAAGGTCATCGGTGGCCAACGGGTGATGTACACGAGCCACAATCCCTGCTGGGACGCAAAAAACCGGTACGGACTGCCCGACGAGTTGCCGATGGAATACGACCAGATCAAGGCGGTGATCGAACGATCGCCCGAAAATCCCAGCACAGAATGGCAAGCACCGGAGCCCCTGCCGGATCCGGAGCCGCTGATCTGCGCCGAGTGCGGCAAGGTGATCGAGGGCGTCGGCAAGTGGTCAGCCGAGCAGATCGCACAGATGAGCAAGGACAAATTTGGAGTGGCGCTCTGTATGAACTGCGCTAAGGCTAAAAAGCAAACTGCATAAGGAGGATACACAATGACGGATAAAAACAACGGTTTCACCACGGTGAGTGAGTCGCAGGGCTTCGGCTGGGACGACGAGGTCGTTGAGCAGTCTTTTGAGCTGATGCCGGAGGGGGATTACCATTTTACGGTGACGGGTATGGAGCGCGGATGGTACGAGCCGCGCCGCCCGGGCAAGATCTCCGCCTGCAATCAGGCCGACATCGAGCTGAGCTTCAGCTGGACCAATGCCGGTGGCCAGCGCCGCAACAACAAGCTCACCTATTCGCTCAAGCTCACGCAGTCGCTCGCGTTCCTGATCTTTAACTTTTTCGAGGGCATCGGCCTGCACAAGAGCGGCGACGGCATGACACGCTTCCCGTGGGACAAGATCGTCGGATGCAAAGGTATCGCCAAGGTGACGCAGAAAGAGGGCTCCACGGGCCGCGTTTTTAACTCTGTCGAAAGCGTCTACACGCCCGACAAGGCGCCTAAGGTCTGCGCCGACGACGCTGAGCTGGTGGACGTGCCCTTTTAAGCATGGCCTCACTGATCGGATCCGACGCCCATGCATCGTGGGCGTCGGTGTCCTGCATTGAGGAGGTGAGGTCCGATGCATAAATATCTGGCGGCACTGGAGCACATCAATCCGGATGATTATCAGGACTGGATCACCGTCGGCATGGCGCTCAAGCACGAAGGGCTGCCGTTGTCGGTCTGGGAGGAGTGGAGCCGACGATCAGCAAAACACCACGACGGCGAGTGCGCGGCGAAATGGGACAGCTTTAACGAGACTTCGGGCGGTGCTCCGGTGACCGGAGGCACGCTGATCACGATGGCCAAGCGCAACGGGTACACACCAGCGGCGACGTCCCAGGCGTTTGGATGGGACGACGAGGTCGTCGAGCCCGGGCGCGACTATAAGATCGTCGACGCCGCGTACGTCGGCGAGGAGAGGATCCCGCTACCGGCGGCTAAATACGATCCAGCGGCCGATATGCGCGAATATCTGTCGATCCTGTTTGAGCCTGACGAGTATGTCTGCTATTGCGACAAGCTGACGGCCGTGGAGCGCGGAGGCAAGACGCGCTGGGTACCACAGCAGAGCGTCAGGTCCCGGACAGCGGGGCAGCTGATCGAGGCGCTGCGCAAAGGCGTCGAAAATGCGAGCATTTGCGGTGACTCCGAAGGCGGTGCCCTGATCCGCTTCAATCCTTTGGACGGTGCCGGTGAGGGGAATGCCAACATCACACGCCGCAGCTATTGCCTGATCGAGTCGGATACCGACAGTCTCGAAAAACAATACAGCCTGTATAAGGCGCTCAATCTGCCGATCGCCGTGTTGGTCCATTCGGGCAATAAATCGCTCCACGCGATCGTCCGAGTGGACGCTGAGAGCCCGCGCCAGTACCGCGAGCGCGTTAATTTCCTCTATGAGTTCTGTCAGAAAAACGGCCTGCACATCGACACTCAGGATAAAAACGAGAGCCGATACAGTCGCCTGCCGGGCGTCAAGCGTAGCGGCAAATGGCAGTATATCGTGGCGACGAACATGGGCCCGGGATCCTACGACGAGTGGGTCGAATGGGTGGAGGAGCAAAACGACAATCTGCCCGACGATGTCTCGCTGGCAGATATCTGGGACGATCCACCTCCATTGGGAGAGGAACTGATCAGCGGGATCCTCCGAGTGCGTCACAAGATGCTGTTGGCCGGGCCGAGCAAAGCCGGCAAGTCGTTTCTGCTGATGCTGCTGGCGATCTGTATGGCCGAGGGGCTGCCGTGGCTCGGGCACCAGTGCCGAAAGGGTAAGGTGCTCTATGTCAATCTCGAGCTGGACCACGCCAGCTGTTTTAGGCGATTTATCGACCTATACAAGACGCTCAATCTGCGCCCGGAGAACGTCGGCAATATCCGCATCTGGAACTTGCGCGGCCGTGCTGTGCCGATGGACCGACTGACGCCGTTCCTGATCCGACGTTTTAAGGACAGCGGCATCGAGGCAGTCATCCTCGATCCTATCTATAAAGTCATAACGGGCGATGAGAACGACGCCACCGAGATGAGCCAGTTCTGCAGCTATTTCGACCGTGTCTGTCTGGAGATGGGCGTGGCGATGATCTACTGTCACCATCACAGCAAAGGCGCATCTGCCAAATACGTCAAAGCGGCGGACCGGTCGAGCGGATCCGGAGTATTTGCGCGCGATCCCGACGCGATCCTCGACCTAACGGAGCTGCGGCTGGACGCTTACGCGCGGCACCGGTACCAGGAGCAAACGCCCGGCTGCAGCGAGTCGCTGACGGCATGGGAGATGACCGGCACGCTGCGCGAATTCGCACCGATCGAACCGGTACGGCTGTTTTTCGACTATCCTCTGCATCGGCCTGACGTGTGGAACTTCTTAGCGGAGGCCCGTAACGATGCAATGGCCGAGACGGGGCGCGGTGTGGGTAAAGGCCAGCTGACGGTCGAGGACTGGGACACGATGATCGAAGAGGCATACGAGGCCAATTGCGAAGAGGGCAACCTAAAAGTACCGTTTAAGTCAGTCGTCGGATACGTCCAGCGCGATGGCAAACCGGCCGAGCGGACGATCAAAAACAATATCTATCGATCACCGTTTTATACGCTCTACACAGACAAAAAGACCGGCGAAGTATATGTAATTAAACGATGATTTAAAGGTCGATATTAATTCTTTTCGTGTTAGGAGCATAAAAACCGCTTTTTCCGTGCTAGCACGACCAGAAATCTATATAGTAAAAGATTTTAGTGTTGGGAGTAAAACAACCTAACAACTACCCCTCTATCCCGGGGCCAAAGGTCCCCGGGTATAGAGGTAGTTAGTTAGTTAGGCGCGAAGTGAAAATAAAGTTCTAGCACGGAAATGCCGAAAAGTGGAGATTATACTTACAAATGAATGAGGCGCCTACGATTACAAAATTTTTCGACTGGCTCGCCGGGCACTCTGATCCCGAAAATGCCGCACGACTTCGCGATGAATGGACCAGCGTGCCGATGCGAATCAATTTCGACGTGGCTGCCAGAGATCCGTCCGAATGGCCACAGCTAGTCGACGAGTACGACGAACGCGTGGGACTGATCGCCGAGGGACGTGACGCCTCGGTGGAGGATATGGTCGCGGCGTGGGGATCGGTGTTGGGAGGAGAACACTTGAAAGGAGATGTCGATCATGACGAATCAGATGCAGGCAACTGCTTATAAAAACGGCTTGCTTAATATCAAAGACGGGAACGGTGTGACACAAACGTATTACATCACCTCCGGCGGCTATATGTGGCGCGACTATGACGGCCAGATCGGCGTGGCCAAGACGCCAGGCTCGTGGAGCGATTTCTGGGCTCGGATCCAGGAGAGCTATAAGGAGGTCAACAATGGTTAATTTTATGGAAGTTATCCCCGGCGTCTGTATCTCGACGCGTCGGATCGTGAGCATCGAGGCACAGGAGCACAAAGGAGTGTCCGGAACTGACTGGCTGATCATCGTCTTTACGGACATCATTGGTGAGGACGGCAAGACGATCAGCTACGTCTACAATCACCAGATCTTTAGCGACAAGGAGGCTGCGATGGTCAAGCTGGCGGAGATCGTCGGCAAGTGCGGTGGGGCGGATGCTTGAGAAGGCTGACGAGCTCGGCCGCCTGATCCGAGGCGCTCGACTAGCCAAAGGGATCCGCCAGGCCGACATGGCACAGTATCTCGGCCTCCACAAAAGCCAGCTGTGGCGCTTTGAGACTGGCATGGTCTTACCGCATATCTCGACTTTTCGGGATATTTGCGAACGGCTTAAGATTAATTTTGACAAGCATGTGAGGTTGTGGGTCGATGCAAAACTGGAAATGGAGGACGATAACGATGTCTGAAGAGCTGAAGCCGTGCCCGTTTTGCGGCGAGGAAGCACGAATAAGAGTGGAGCCATGTACTAAAGGCGTCGTGTTTTTCGCAGAGTGCGGAAATCGTTTTTGTAACGTGCATCCTAAGGTGTGCGCATGTACGCCCGATGTCGCCGCGAAAATATGGAACCATCGCGCGGAGGTGAAGGACGATGCTGACGCGGATTGAAGTTAGCGACTTGTTTTTAGAAAACGCAAGATCAACGGCAGAGGCAGAAATAAACCCGCCTGCGCCGCTCAAGGTTGAGTACAAATTTCATGGACGTGATGAACATGGCAGATGGCATTTGGAGGCTCATGCATGAGTTACCTGCTCAGCATCACGCTGGACGGGCTGCCGCCGACGGTCAATCATCTCTACCGGACCGGAGGCCGGCATCGGTACAAAACGCCAGAGGGAGCAGCATACCAGGAGGCTACCGCGGCGGAGATGCGCGCGCAGCGTGAGATGCTGCCGGCACGGCGTTGCGTCGGTCCGTATCTCGGCCCGGTGGCGCTGCATATCATCATGACGTCGCGCACACGGCGGAGATGGGACCTCGACAACCGCGTCAAGGCGGTGCAGGACTGCCTGCAAATGGCGGGGATCATCAAGGACGACAGCCAGATCACGGAGCTGGTCGTGCGGCGTGAGGCGCTGCCGAAATTGGACCGGACGAAGATCATGGTCATGACGCGAGAGGAGGACGATTGATGGATGATGGGAGGCCGAACATGGTGACGACTAAGGATGATTTTGTCTGCGTCGACGAATGCCTGCATACTATACGAGTTACCTGTGGGCAGAAAGTAGCTAGAATTTTGATCTCGGATGTTGCTCATTGGCAAGCGATAATTTACTTACGACGCGCGGATCCGGACCTGCGTGCCCTGGCCGAGGCGCTGCTGGCGTGCTGTAAGGAGGATGCTCATGAGTGTGGAGCTTAAACCGTGCCCGTTCTGCGGGAATGAACACTTAAAGCTAAAAAAAGAACGTGTCTATGACGCGAACAACAGGCTTACGAGTGATTTTTTCTGCCGTTATGAATGTCAGTACTGCGGAGCGCAGGGCGGTGGGTGGTATACGGAAAAAGATGCGGCAGAAAAGTGGAATCGCCGCGCGGAGGCCAAGACATGCCAGTAACGATCTCAGAGCTGGCACGGTCGATCGACCTGATCGCGCGGAGATGTCCGCGGGGGCTGTCTGCCCTCGCGGGCGATGCTCCGCAGCCCTCGCATGACGAACTGACGGCGGCGGCGACATGGACGCCGGCGGCGGAAGTCGGCATGCCCGGCGGCGCTTCGGGCGGCGAGCACATTACCTCGACGGTGGCGCAGGTGCTTGCGCTGACGGAGCCGATCGAGGCGGTCGGCTGGGCGCGGATCGTCGCAGCGACGCAGGAGGTCAGAGAGATGTATCCGCTGCAGTGGGCGGTTTATCGGCTGCACGTGATCCACGTCAGTACGGGCGACCAGTGGCGCGGCGACGGCGGGACACTGCGCCTGATTGCCGACAAGGCGGGCGTGAGCATCGCGACGGTCGTGAGATGGCGGCACATGGTGCCTAGGCGTATTGCGCGGGCGGCGCTGACGTGATGAGCGCAATGTGATCATCTTAACGCGCATGATATGAGCACGATAACGGTCTTGCTATTTATTAAATCTGTGATATCGTGATAGCATCGAAATGATCAGGCAAGAGCGGCCCCGACCGCACGACAACAGACTGTCAGATCGACCTCCTTGAGATGAGAGAGAGCCCCTGCGGGCTCTCTCTTGTTTTATACACATATTTATCCACGAGAGGGTGATGGCGATGGCGCGAAAACTGACAGCTAAGCAGCAACGCTTTGTGGAAGCGTACGACGGCAATGCTCATAAAGCCGCCATCGCTGCAGGGTACTCAGAGAAAACGGCCGATGCGATCGGCCGCGAGAACTTACGAAAACCTACGATACTCGCCGAGATCAAGGCCCGCGAGACGATCCGCAGCACGCCGCTGATCGCCAGCCGCGCGGAGCGGCAGCAGTTCTGGAGCAGCGTGATGCGCGACAAAGAGCAGCAGATGCGCGACAGACTCAAAGCCGCCGAGCTGCTCGGAAAATCGGAGGCCGATTTTGTCGAGCGGCAGGAGATCACCGGTCGCGACGGCGCGCCGCTGCTGGACGGGGTGACGGTGAAGTTCGTTGAGTGATTGCACTGTCGAGATTCCGGGAGCATACAAGGGGCTTTTTTTGCCGGCGCGCTACAAAGTCTACTACGGCGGCCGCGGCGGTGGTAAGTCGTGGGCATTCGCGACGGCGTTGCTGATCCAGGGGATGCAGCGGCCGCTTCGCGTGCTCTGCGCTCGCGAGTACCAAAACAGCATCGCGGACTCGGTGCATAAGCTGCTCTGTGATGTGATCGAGCGGTGCGGATGGTCCGTCTTTTACGACATCACCAAAGACCGCATCGTCGGCCGAAATAAAACAGAGTTTATCTTTGCCGGCCTGCATCACAACGTCCAGGAAATCAAGTCGAAAGAGGGCATCGACCGCTGTTGGGTCGAGGAGGCACACAACGTCAGCGCGGAGAGCTGGGCGGTGCTGCTGCCTACGATCCGCAAGGATGGCAGCGAGATATGGATCAGCTTCAACCCGCAGCGCGTCGACGATCCGACATACGACTTCGTGCTGCATCCACGGCCGGACAGCATCGTCGAGCAGGTCAACTATGATAAAAACCCGTTTTTCCCGGCGGCGCTCGAGGCTGAGCGGCGGTACATGCTCGAGGTTGATCCGGAGGGATACAAGCACGTCTGGCTCGGCGAGTGTGTCACGATGACCGATGCGCTCGTTTTCAAGGATAAATTCGAGGTGCGACCGTTTGAGACACCGGCCGACGCACGTTTTTACTACGGCGCAGACTGGGGCTTTTCGCGGGATCCGAGCGTGCTGGTCCGGTGTTTTATCCTTGGCGACACGCTCTACATCGACCAGGAAGCCTACGGCGTGCAGGTCGACATTGACGACTTGGCGCGCAAACCGGGCGAGCCAGGGCGCTCGATGTTCGACGAGGTGCCAGAGAGCCGGCGCTGGCCGATCTACGCCGACTCGGCCCGGCCGGAAACGATCAGCTACGTGGCGCAGCGCGGTTTTAACATCGCGCCCGCCGAAAAGTGGACGGGCAGCATCGAGGATGGTATTGCCTTCCTGCGCAGCTTCCGGCGCATCGTGATCCACGAGCGCTGCAAGCATACGGCGCACGAGTTCGGCAGCTACTCATACAAGATCGACCCGCGGACGGAGGAGATTCTGCCGCGGATCGTAGACAAAGACAATCACTGCATCGACGCCATTCGCTACGCGCTCAGCCGCCTCATCCGCGGCGGCGATCCGGTGGCGCAGATGATTGATGCTTTTGGAGGCAGGTGAGGACCAATGCGTAAAAAACATAATAGACCAACGACGCAGCCGGCCGCGCCTGCAGCCAAGGGCACAGCCAAGGCAGACGATTTCGTCAACTTCATGAGCCGCCTCGGCCTGGGCGCGCCAAACCTACAGAGCGCGACGGAATACAAGCCGATGCAAATGCTCACGCAGACGTGGCAGGTGCTCGTTGATATGTACTGTCAGAGCTGGATCGTCGGCAAGATCGTCGGCGCGATCCCGGAAGACATGATCCGCAGCGGCATCGCCATCACCGGCGATCCCGTGCCCAAGCGCATCGAGCTGATCGACTCGGCTCTCTCGCGGCTCAAAATCTGGACGGCGCTGCAGTCGGCGCTTACGTGGGCGCGGCTTTTCGGCGGCGCGGCGTCTCTGATCATGATCGAGGGGCAGGACGTGGCCGAGCCGCTGCGGCTGGACACGATCACGCGCGGCAGCTTCCGCGGGCTCATGACCTATGACCGCTGGCAGCTGTGGCCGGACTGGTCACAGACGATCCAGGCACTCGGCCCGAGTTACGGCCTGCCGGTCTACTGGCGGATCGTGGACCCGTCGCAGTACGGCGCGCCGCAGGTCAGCGGCCGCCTCGGCTTTAACGTCCGCGTGCATCACAGCCGCCTGTTGCGTTTTCTTGGCATCGAGGCGCCGCACTCGCGTGCGGTGATGGAGCAGTCGTGGGGATTGTCGGTCGTCGAGCGGCTGCTCGATCGCCTTGTCGCTTTTGACACAGCGTCAGCTGGCGCGGCCAGCCTGATCGACAAGGCCTATTTGCGCACGATCCAGATCAAGGGCCTGCGGCAGATCCTCGGCGGCCCGGAGTCGGCGCAGATCGCCCTTGCTAAAAACATCGGCATGATCCGCGCGCTGCAAAGCACAGAGGGCATGACGGTGCTCGACGCCGACGACAATTTCGCGACGACCTCGTACTCGTTCGCCGGGCTCGACCAGGTGCTGCTGTCGTTTGGTCAGCAGCTTTCCGGCGCGGCCGACATCCCGCTGACGCGCCTCTTTGGTCAGTCGCCCGCCGGCCTCAACAGTTCCGGTGAGTCTGATACCAAGACTTACTATGACGGCATCTTCCGCCGGCAGGAGGCGCAGCTGCGCGAGCCGCTGACCAAGCTGCTGCAGATCGTCTATCGGCACCTGTACGGCGAGCCGATGCCCGCGGAAGTGTCCTTCAACTTTGTGCCATTGTGGCAGCTGACCGAGATCGACCGTGCCAACGTCGCCAGCACCGACGCGGCCAGCGTCACGGCGGCGTACACGGCCGGCCTGATCGACGCGCCCACGGCACTGCGCGAGCTCCAGCTGCGCGGCGCACTGACGACGCGCTGGCAGGCGGTGACCGAGGACGTCGTCAAAGAGGCCGAGGGCACGCCGCCGCCTTCGGCGACGGCGGTGCTGAGCAATGCCATTTAAGCCCAGACGCTCGACTGAGCGCGAGCTGCGCCGGCGCTGCAAACAGGTTGCCAAAGAGGTGGCGCGCATCACCTCGACCGGCGCCGACGCCACGAGCGTCGTCTATGCTCTGGAGGAGTACGCGCAGCTGCTCGCGCCCTGGGCGCAAGACGTGATGCTCAAAATCGTCGAGATGAGCGATGCCCAAAACATCGGCATGTGGCGCGAGCTGGGCGCCAAGATGGCCGAGCGGCTGCACACGCTCTACACGCGCGATGCGGTCGCGATAGCGATCCGCGATCTGTCGCTGGAGGGCGCGCGGCTGATCACGTCGATCCCGCTTGACATCGCTGTCGAGGTCGAGACGGCCGCGCAGGCGGCGGCGATGACCGGCACGCGCCACGAGGCGCTGAGCGAGTACATCGCCAGCCGCGGCGGCGTGGCGCAGAGCCGTGCCGAGTTGATCGCCCGCACGGAGGTTAGCCGGCAGACGACGATCCTCACGCAGACGCGCGCCGTCAGTATCGGCAGTGAGGGCTATATCTGGCGCACGGCTGATGACGGCCGCGTCCGCCCGTCGCACGCGGCGATGGACGGCCAGTTTGTCAAGTGGAGCGAGCCGCCCACGCTGGACGGCCTCACCGGCCACGCCGGCGCGCTGCCGAACTGCCGGTGCTATCCGGAGCCGATCGTTTAAATGCAATATTTAGGCGGTAAAGTAAGGTTGGCGAAAGAACTCGCCGCGAAGATTGTCGAATATATCCCTTTTGGCGGTACGTATGTCGAGCCGTTTTGCGGCGGCTGCGCTGTCGCTATTAAAGTTCGCGAGTATCGGCCTGATGTAACGATTATTTGTAATGACTTGCATCCGTATCTGATTGCTTTATTGCGCGGCGTGGCTGATGGCTCATTCGAGCCGCCGGATACTTTAAACGAGACGACTTGGCGATATATCAAATATAATAAAGACAAGAATCCTGCATTAACAGGTTTTGCGGGATTTTGTTGTTGTTTTGCAGGTACATATTTTCATGGTTATGCTCGTGGCTGTCATGTGGGGGGGCATATTCGAAACTATGCAAAAGAAAACGCCAGAGCATTAAAAGCTGCTCCGTTAAAAACAATGTCTTTTGTTTGCGGTAGTTTTGATGACTTGACGATCCCTTCGGGGGCTGTTGTTTATTGCGACCCCCCGTATAAAACAGGCTATCAATACAGCGGTGTACCGCCGTTTGATTATCCTGCGTATATGCGCTGGGTAAAAGAACTGGCAAAAACGCATGATGTATTTATGAGCGAGTACGAATCTAATGTAGAGCCTGACGTCAATATCATCTGGCGAAAAGAATACGCCGGCAATGCGCGGCCAGGAGATCATAAAACGCGGCCGCGCCGCGTAGATGTACTCGTTAAATTGTGAGGTGACGCGCATGGCGCGCTATTTGATAACGAGTGAACTCGGCCCACAGCGTCACACGACGCCGGAGGGCTTTTTGATATGCACCGGCGTGCCGATCGCGCGCACGGGCGAGTATGAATATTTCGCCAGCGAGGGGATGAGCCCAGGTATCGAGCCGGACGCCAGCGGGCGGATCATCAGCCGCCGCGAGCCGGCGGAGGTATTTTCGCCGGCGGCGCTGGCGAGTTTTGAGGGCAAGCCCGTCACGTTGGGACATCCTGACGTGGACGAGGTGACGCCGGACGACTGGCGGCAGTACGCCGTCGGTCACGTGACCAACGTCAGGCGAGGTCAGGGCGATGACGCCGACAAGGTGATCGCGGATCTGGTGATCAGCGACGCCGCGGCGATCGACGCGATAAATGGAGGACTGCGCGAGGTGTCATGCGGCTATGACGTGACCGTCGAGCAGGTGGAGCCCGGTGTGGAGCGCCAGACGCACATCCGGGGCAATCACGTCGCATTGGTGCCGGCAGGGCGTGCCGGCAGCGAGTGCGCGATCAGAGACTCCAAAGGAGGAGCAACGATGGACGAAAAAAAAGAGGCCCTTTTTAGTTGGGAGCAGATCAAGGAGATGCTCGGGATGCTGCTCGGCAAGGGCGGTGGCACCGAGACGGTGACGACCGAAACGACCGAGACAGCGACCGACGAGTGCGACAAGCCCAAGACCGACGACGAGATCGACGAGCTCAAAGCGCGCATCGCCGAGCTTGAGGCGGAGCGCGACGCCCTGCGCGCCGAGGTCGAGGGCGAGGCCGAGACCGACCTGCTCGATGAGGAGGCGATCGTCGAGACGACCGCCGAGGAGAAAACCGACGCCAAGCCGCTCGGCTTCGCGAACAGGGTCGAGATCCTCGCGCCCGGCATGCGCTACGCGCTGCCGAAGACCGACGCCAAGGCCGACGCGCGCAAGGCCAAGCTCGACACGATGCGCCGCGCGCTTGATCGCGCCTGCGATGACGACCGCAAGCGCGCCATCATCATGAGCGTCGCCGGCCGTAAGGTCGACAACTGGGCGGCAGTTAAGGACAACCGCGTGGCGCTGGTGTTTAAGGCCGCATCGGCCGCGCTGGCGACGATCAATGACGCTCGCATCCCTGCGTCTGTGTCGCACGGCGACGCCGCGCAGATGGACGACTACGCGGCCAAGGTCGCGGAGCGTTATGCTAAGTTCGGCAAGTAAGAGGAGGTTTTAATCATGGCTTTTAACATCATCGGCAAGACCATGCCCGTCGGCCTGCCCGGTCAGGTCGCGCGCGAGAGCTACAGCGTCATCGAGACGCACGCCAACGAAAACGTCACCGCCTACGGCGTGCCCGTCGCGCTCGCCAGCAATGGCGCGGTGCGTATGCTGACCAGCACCGACACAGCCGCCAGTATCTACGGATGGAGCGTCCGCCCTGATGCCGTGCAGCTCGGCGGCGCGAATCCTGCTTTCGGCGACAGCGGCATCCCGGATCCGACGCAGCCTATCGACATCATGATCAAAGGTTACATCAACGTCAAAGTCTACGGCAGCACGGCGCCTGCTTTCGGCGGCGCGGTGTATGTCCGCAACGCGGCCGGCAGCTCCGGCGAGCCCGTCGGCGCCTCGGAGGCCGCCAGCGGCACCGGTCTGATCGCCGCGAATGACACGATCTTCATGGGCGCCAAGGACGATTACGACCTCGCCCAGATCCGCGTGCTGTAAGAGGAGGAGGTAGATACCATGTACAAACTGGATGCAGCTAAAAGAGACGCTCTTACTGCTTTCCTGACCAAACAGCTGACCGCCTATGACATGCGGCTCAATGAGCCGTTGAGCGGCCAGACCGAGTGGCCGATGGTCATCTCGATGCGCACCAACGTCGGCCTCGGTGATCAGTCGACCGCTTTCTTCCGCCAGGCCTGGACCGCCAATGGCGGCATCGCCACGCCCGGCATCAGCTGGGCCGGCCGCCGCGCTAATGGCACCGTGCCGACCGTCGGTATCGCTGACGAGATGGTCACGCACGCCCTGCGCCCCTGGGCTCAGGCAATCGACTACACCGTTTTCGAGCTCGAGGCCGCGCAGGCCCTCGGCCGCAATATCTCGGACGAGAAGATGCGCGCCCTCAATAAAAAGTACCAGCTCGACATGGACCTGATCGTCGCCACCGGTGACGCTCAGCTCGGTTTTACTGGCCTCTACAACTCCGCTGACGTTACGGCCGCCAGCGCCACCAACGGCAACTGGGCGAGCGCTCAGCCGCTCGACATCGTCGAGGACATCAACAACGCCGCCAAGGCGATCTATCAGGCCAGCGGCTACAGCCACGCGCCCGATACTCTCATCCTGCCGCCTGACCAGTACGCGGTGATCGCCACCACGCCCATGAGCACCACGATCCCGGATATTACCATCCTCGACTGGCTCAAGCGCCGCAGCTTCGGCGCCGTCAAAAACGGCCGCGAGCTCAATATCCTCGACAGCCGCTACCTGCCCGGACTGGGCGCCGGCAGCACCGACCGCGCTGTGCTCTACACCCGCGGCGAGGACATGGTCCGCATCGCGGGTACGCCGTTGACCACGATGCCCGTCGAGGTGCACGACTACACCTACGGCGTGACCGTCTACGGCGTGATCGGCGAGGTCGAGATCGTCTATCCGACCACTGTCGGATACGTCGACGGGATTTAGCCATGCGGGCGCTCATCAAGCGCCCGGTCCGCATCGGTGACAAAGTGCTCGAGTGCGGCGCGCATGAGATCGACGCCGCACTCGCTGAACACTGGTATTTTAAGGCGCTTGTCTCCGATGGACTGGCGCAGATCATCGAGGATCCTAAACCGGAGCCCGCTCCGGCACCGGCGCCCAAGGTGGAGACCAAGGTCGAGCCCGTGGTGACGGCAGCCGCGCCAAAGCCGGCACCGAAACCGGCGCCGAAGCCCGTGCAGGCGGCCAAGAAAAAGAACGCGGGCAAAAAATGAGCATGGATGTGGCCGTGTTCCGCGCGGCCTATCCTCCATTTGCAGACAGCACGCAATATCCTGACGCGCGCATCACCTACTGGCTCAACTTCGCGGCAATCATGGTCAACTCGCGCCGCTGGGCACGCTCCGGCCTGCAGGACTACGGGCAGGGGCTGCTGACGGCGCACTATCTCACGATGATGGAGCGCTACGACGCGACGAGCGGCGCCTACTCACTGCCGACGGGCACGGCCTCCGGCGCGGCAACGAGTCAGAGCCAGAGCGCAGACGGCGTCAGCTGGTCCGAGGGCTACGACGCCGGCGCTTATTCCAGCGACGGGCAGCTCGGCGCGACGGTGTATGGGAGGCAGTTTTTGGACTTGCGCGCCCTTGTCGGCGCCGGCGGGATGCAGCTCTGATGGACATCAAAGTCGAGTTTAAAGGCGTTAAGCCCGACGAGCTCATCCGCAACATCGAGCGCGCCGTCCGCACCGAGGTGCTCGTCGGCATCCCGCGAGCTACGGCGATGCGTGAGGGCGACACGATCAGCAACGCTGAGCTCGCGTACATCAACGAGCACGGCGACCCGAGCAGACGCATCCCCCCGCGTCCGTTTATGGAGCCTGGGCTCGCCCGCTGCCGCGACGAGGTCCGCGAGGCGATGGCGCAGGGCGTGCAGCAGCTCGGCAGCGGCGGCACGCTCCGGCCTGCGGCCGAGCGCGTCGGCCTGATCTGTCAGGCCAGCATCCGCGGCGTTTTTACAGACAACGACTGGAAACCGCTATCACCGCGCACGATCATGGCACGCGCCCAGCGCACTGTCAGCAAGCGCAGGGGTTTTGATGAGAAAAGCGACCGGCAGCAACAGAGCATGCTGGCAAAAGAGCTGGCCAGGCGTGCCAATGACCGGCCGCTGATCGATACCGGCGCCCTGCGCCAGTCGATCACCTACGTGGTGACAGAGGGAGGTGACGGCCAGTGATGCCGACGCTAGACGTCAACAGAGTTTTACTTGATGCGCATTTTCGGACGACTGTGACGCTCTGCCGGCGCGCTGTGACGATCGACGAGCACGGCCGCACGGCCGTCACCGAAACGACGACGCCGATCGGCGCGGTAGTTAGACCGGCGACCGAAAAAGACTTGGAGCGGCTGCCCGAGGGCGACCGCGATCGCGGCCACATCAAGGTACTCTCTGAGACGGCGATGCAGGCCGCCACGGCCGGCGCTCAGCCTGACGAGATCATCTGGTCCGGCGCCCGCTGGGTGGTCAAGACCTGCGACTCGTGGATGTACGGGCGCTGTTTTTGGTCCGCCATTTGTGAGCTCAAGGCGGTGACGACATGAGCAATACATCAGCCACCGGCGGCTACTTGACGGAGACGTCAAGCCCGCTCGGCATCACCGCGCTGGAGGATCTGTGGCATGACACGATCGCCGGCATCACGGGACTCGGCGCCACGCTCGTGCGCCCGTCGCGGCAGCTCGATCCGGCGCTACAGCCGGACCCGTTGACGGATTGGTGCGCGTTTGACATTGTGCGCGTCAGCTCAGACCCGTGGCCGGATGTGACTCACGTCAGTGCCGACGACGGCAGCGATATGGTCGTGGATCATGACCGATACGAGGTCGGCGCCGTGTTTTACGGACCAAACGCCGACACGCTCGCCGGTTTGCTGCGACGCGGATTGTATGTCTGGCAAAACCGCAACGCCCTGCGCGCTGTCGGCATCGCCCTGCAGTCCGTCGGCGATCCGGTGACTGTACCGGAGCTCGACTCGCTTGTCTGGCGCCAGCGCGTGGATCTCTCGGCCCGCTTCATCGTTGAGTCGCGCGGATCTTACGCGGTGCTCAACCTGTTACGCAGTACAGGTGACATTTTAGGAGATGACGGCACGGCCGTCACGTATGATACAGAGGAGGTAAAGCCGCATGGCTAATGCACTCTCCGTCTCACGCCTTGTGAGCGTGCAGACGATCTTTTCTCCCGTGGCGGCCGGCCGCAGAGGGTTTGGGACTCTCCTGATCCTCGGCGACTCTGCCGTCATCGGGCCCGGCGAGCGTATGCGCGCCTACACGACGCTCGAGGCCGTCGCGCAGGATTTCGGCGTCAACGCGCCCGAGTATTACGG
>Ga0326513_10000446_pt1 | contig 34991 bp, 44 predicted proteins | sample 2_2465_0518_D_FD_203654 | JGI IMG/M metagenome (GOLD analysis project Ga0326513, IMG submission 203654) | Bovine rumen microbial communities from UC Davis, California, United States - 2_2465_0518 | ecosystem: Host-associated > Mammals > Digestive system > Stomach > Rumen | place: USA...
CACACAGCCCCTCCGCGCTGGGGGTGAATGACAGGCTGTCGAGAGTGCCACACAGATAGCGGTGATTGGTTTCGGCGGTGATGGTGACGGCAGAGCCGGAGACGGTCTCCTGCTGGACTTCCAGCGCATCAAGCCGAGCCTCCGTCATTCCGCCCATCCAGTAGCGATCAGTGTCGCTGGCGATTCGGGTTTTCGTAGATGCAAAAACGACGAGTTCCGTGCCAGCGGGCGCTGTATAGACTGTAGGCGTGGTAACGTACTCACACTTTGCCAGAATCGGTCTGGTGTTTGGAGTGGTGCTGGTATCCACAGCTCCAAGCATCACCCAGTTGCGAGTGTTGCTCGATATCCGGGAGGGCGAACGCACTGTAATTCTGTCTCCCTGACTGCACGGCAACACGATGTACCTGACCGTAGTAGCGCTGGAACCCGCATTAACGGGGACGCCATTTTCGTCCACCTCGACCGTCTCCGCAGTTGAGGTCGCGGCAATATATCCCACTACATTCGGGATCACCCGTACAGCCGAAGCGTTCTCCGCCCCAATGTTCTTCCGCGCCTGTGATTTCTGCTCATCGGTTAGGGTTTGCTCAGCGTCATAGCGTACCTCGTAAGTACCCGGCTCTGTCAGGTCTACCAGCGTGATGTGGATGTGATAGCCGTCGAAAGTACACCGATACGCATTTGTTCGGCGAATAAAAAGCGCGATATAGATACCGTCCGGATAGTCCGTACCCTCGTTGTACTCAAACTCGGATACGATATCTCTGCCGTTTTGCGCCCAGTCAGCCGTGCCGAACGAGGACAGCGCGGCATCATCGCCCGTGCCTGTAACACTAAACGCACGCGCATAAGCCGGGGTCACTTCCTGACCAGACCCACACAGCCAGTCGCCGCTGACATACCGCGTCAACAGCCTGTACTTGTGCCCGTTGGTGAGCCGAACTTTTGCATCGCCGGATTTCGCCAGTAATGCCCCCGTGTTGTAATACTTGAACCCGCCGTTCAGCCGACAGTATGCGGCAACTGTTCCGCCAAGCATCACGTCGCCATGTGTGTCGAGTACCAAGTCCATACCATCACCAACAGCAGAGAAGTTGATACCATCAGTAACTCCAGTGTTGGCCCGCAAAGGTCCGCGACCGTAGTCCACAAGCCCGTTCAACCCGATGTCGCCGCCGTGGCGAACCGACTGCTCAACATCTTCCGTGATGTCTTCGATGTAGAAGTCCACGGTATAGTTGACCAGCGTGTTGCCAGCAGTACCTCTTATTACGACCAGCACAGGCCATACGCCGTTCGGATACTCGTCCGTGCTGTAGGTCAGATCGGTGTACCAGTCTGCGTAATCGCCGTTTGCCACCGAATACGAGGGAGCAATCCGCGAATACGCGCCCGATGTAGACCAGATAACGCTCACATCGTTTGTCGCACTGCCGGAGATATAATCAGCTCTTAGCCTATAAATGTGGCCATCCTCCAGCACAAGCCCGGGGTGGCTGGAGGGCAGGTCCAGATTCACGACCCCTGCACCAGTTGGCACATACTTGGTTGCCTTACTGTTGGGGTCGAAAGTGTAATTCCACACCACACGCACACCCTGCCGGGTCATAGTCACATCGGTGAAGCTGGGCGCCCCGTAAGTCACCAGTCCCCTCTGTCTGCTTTCGATCTCAGCGTCCACCGTCTCCGCGTCCGCCGCCCCGATGTTCCCCCGCGCCACGGCCTGTGCAGAGGCGTCCTTGGTCTGGGCGGTGTACTGCACGGCGGTGTTGACGATCCCTTCAGCCGTCTCTGCCGCCTCTCTTGCCTCGCCCGCCGCCACACTCGCGTCATTCGCCGCTGAATTTGCACGGGTGATGACTTCATCAATGCTCCCAACAGGTGTGCCGGGGTCGATGACATCCCCGTCCATGACCCGCTCCACCGCGCCCTCGATCCACAGCGCCGTCCGGCTTTCCGTAGCCACCACAGCATCCGTGCCGATCCACGCCCCCGCCGGATGGTCCACAGTGAACATGTACACCACGTTGCTCCGCTTTACCATGTTCCCGGAGACGTAGTTCTTGGTGGTCGAGAACGTCTCATAGCCATCCGGGTCCAGCGTCATGGTCAGGTCCATCGTGAAGACGAACCGTCCAGCAACCGCGTAGCAGGAGGGTGGCAGCACCACCTCCGCCACCCCGGTCCCGGTGTTGACCGTTCCGAGGATGGGGTACACGGTGGTGTTCGTCTTCTGACGGTAGAACTTGGCCGTGCATCCCACCCCGGTGAGATCAGCCGGACCCTCCCCGCCTTCCTCCAGCACCGTCACCCGGAAGGAGTGCGCCATGGAGTTGCTGTAGGCCAGCGGCTCCGCCAGTCTCAGCTTTTTGGTCGTGTCGCTCAGACGCATGGTCTGATTGACAATGCAGTAAACGCTCACGTCTCATCATCCTCCTTCTGGGTTTCGGCCTGTTCGGTCTGTTCCTCCACGGTCTTCCGGAGGGCATCCAGCAGGGTCAGCGCGGTCAGCACCCGGTTGGCGTTTCCCGCGTCCCGGATGGGCAGCCGCACCCCCTCCAGATTCTCGATGGCTGCGTTGATGGCTTCCTTGATCGTCATGGTGATGTCCTCCTTGTCATTATGTACCGCCCACAAAGTAGCAATACTTGGTATCCGTCCCGCATGTCACTTTGACACCCTTGAACCGCCCTTTCGGCACCGGCCCGAGCGAGACCCAGGTGTGTCCGGGGTATGCGTTCCGAAGATCATTCAATGTCGCGTAATCACCGTCGAGTATCTTTCTGCTGATGCTGTGTGAACCACCGCCTCCGCTTACCTCCACTCTTGCGACATTGTGTGATCCGTCATACGCGTAGCAGTACGACCCGTCTTGAGCCAGGGTGAACGTCTTGCTTGTCGTGGTGTCCCAGGTTTCTGCCGGGACCACGACCCTGAAACTTGTAGTGTACTCATGCTCATCCGACCCGTCCTCATAATCCGGCCATTTCACTTTGCTGACGGCGTTTGCCCACACCAGACCGGCCGAGGCGTCAACGGCGTCCTGCACGTCGATGCTAACGTTTTGTGTTACGGGTGAATCGTCATCGTCATCCAGGATCACGCTGATGGTTGTGCTTGCAATCCATCTCTTTTTCCCGGAATCATACGCGCTCTCGGTGACCGCACTGGCTGTCACATTGGTGACGGTGCTTACAGTGGGCACCTCCAGCCGGATATACCCGTCTTCGCCCACCTTGTAATATCCGTTGGTGGTCAGGCTGTCGGTTGTCAGACTGGTGCATCCGGTCGGGGCTGTCGATTGCACGTCTCCCACGGAAATCTCGCTCACCTTCACCGAGGCCAGGCCGATGTCCCCGCTGTCCGGGCTGACAGTCTGCTCAGACGCTCCCGGTGTCACCGTCTTCTGCGCCGTGATGCTGGCCGCCGCCACGACCACCTTTTTCAGACCGTCGTAATTTGCGTAGGTTCCCGTCCCGGCCTCGTAGGTCTTGGCGGATGCACCCGGAATCACGTTGATGGTGGTGGTGTAAATCTTCGGCAGGACTGCGTTCAGATTGATCGTGCCGGACACCGCGCTCCCGGAGTCCATCCCGATGGAGCATCCGTACACCGACCCGGTCTGCTTTGCCCCCAGGGTCACCGTCCCGGTCGGCACAGGCACCGCCACTTCCACGGAGGACAGGCCGATATAGCTGCCGCCCGGTGTCACCGTCCCGTTGGTGGTGACCGTCTTGCTGGTCAGTTTGCTTGCGGCGTTGACGCTCACGCTGTACCCGGTGGATGTGCCGTGGCTGGTGTCCGCCGCCGTCCCGTCCCAGAGCGCAACCGTAGCGGTTGTCCCGTTCCAGACCGGGGTCGCGGCCACCAGTTGCACCGTCTTCGTATCAGCGGTTCCCACGCTCTTGGTGAAGGAAACCTGACCGCTCGTCCATGCCCCCTTGTTGATCTGGACGGCGTTCTTTCCGGCAGTCTCGCCGTTGCCGTAGATGCCGGATGCGTCCACGCTTACCCGCCCGATGACCGTCGCGCCCTGCGTCAGCGTCACCGGCTTGACGTTGTTCGTCCAGTCGCCCTTCGTCATCTGGATAGCCACGATCGCGCTGTCTAATCCCCCGCCAGGGCTGGACGCGCTGATACTGAGTGTGTTGGTATCATTCGCGCTTGACCCGGTCTTGTCCCATGTGGGTGTCTGGATGGTCACCGCGCTTGCGGTGCTGACAACGCTCGTCGCGTCCACGGTGAGGTTGAATCGCGCTGTTGCCGTCCCGGATTGGCTGGGTGCTGTAGTGACCGGAACCGTAGCAACATAGTTGTTCCAACTGACCGTTCCTTTGCCGAACCAGTATTCCAGAGGGTTTGAGGAAGCCGGGTTGCTGTCCACGGTCAGCCGCCCGGACTGTGCCCCGCTGCCCCAGACCGCGCTGATGGATGGCGTAATCACCACGCCTCCGCCGCCCGCTGTGTATCCCTCGTCCCACACCTCTTGAGCGTTCAGCGTGATGGTATATCCCGTTTCGCTGAAGACGCCCTGCTGACTTGTGCTGTGTGTCACCGGGATGCTGTAGACCACGGAGCCTGTTTCCCTCGTTACCGTTCCCTTGGACAAATACTCATAATAGTGTACGTTCTGCGGCGTTGCTTCAACCGTCAGCATGCCACCGTTCCAATTGCCGCTCAGAGCGGTGGCCCGGCTAAAAGTTCCAGCGTCCGTCCATTCCGTATCGCCGATATACTTTACTTGGAGTTTATACCCCGTTCCGCTTGGGACGATTTGGGCGTTGGCCACGCTGCCGAGCAAATCGGTCATGTTCTTTGCGGTACAGATTGTCCCGTATGTCCCGTCGGACAGCGTCAGCGACCCGCCCTTCAGATAGTTTGTTGTGGAAATCGGATAGGTGCTGTGCAGTTCGCCGTTCGTGAGACTCAGGGAACCGCCCAGGCTTACGTCTCCGTCAAGCTTGATGTGGTCTGCGCTCAGCTGCACGATGGATGCCCCGCTCGTTGCGTCCACCGCCGCCATCACCGAGGCCGCCGTCACGTTGCCGTTGATGTCTGCCACCGCTGACAGCGCCGCACTGTTTGCCTTCAGGTCCAGCGCGGATTTGAGGGTACTCTGACCGCTCCTGGCCTGTACCACTTCCGCCCTGACGCCTTCCGCCGTGACCTTTACCTGTGTGGTGAGCGCCGCAGGGTTGTTGGGGTCGAACACAAACTTTCCGTCCTGCCCGATGACCGGAAGCCCTGTGTTTTCATCGATCAGCACGCCAACAGCCGAGGCCAGCAGTCCGATCTGCGTGTCATCCCGCGTGATGTCCGTGCGGTAGATGACTTCTTCCTTGAGTTCTTCCTTGTCCTCTTCCTGCTGTCTCCCCGACGCATAGCTTCTCCGCTTCAGTTCCGACAGAGGCGGGCGCTTTTCCGATCCGGTGGACTGAATGTCCGCCTTGACCTCGCCCTTCCAGTTGAGGTTCATCTGGAAGACGGGCACCTGATAGGTTTCCCCGTCCGAACTGACCGTCACCACGTCGCCAGGGTCCAGCAGCCATCCGCCGAACAGCTTTGCGCTGGCCGGGTGGAACGTGGGTGTGTCGTTCACCAGCCTGTTAAGCAGGGCCTCATTGGCCGTAGTGGTCGCCACGCGCTCACCTCCTTCAACTCAGAAATGGATTCCCCGATATGACGTAGTTATTGTCCGTCCCGGTGCCCACCGTGCTTTCGGATGTCTCCGACTGGTTCCGCACCTTCAGCCCGTCCACCGCCGCCGTCTCATACCATGCCCTGGTGAATTCGCTGTAATCGCCCTCCGTGTAGCTCACGTTCACATCGCTGAACCACACCAGCTCCAGTTCCCCCTGCCGGTTGAACCGGGCGATGCTCCCCGCAGCCTCCGCGATCCACTTCAGCACCTCCCGCATGGTCCTTCCGTCGAAGTACTTCTTCGGCCAGGTGGTGAAGGTCAGGTCGCTGTTGAGGAAGGTCGTGGTGGCCAGCGTCACCCCAGCCTGTGTGCAGAGAGCCTGGAGCAGCTGGAGGATGCTCACCCCGTCGGATGGCATCGGGCTGAACCCAAGGTCGCTCTGGCTGGGCATCTCCTCGTCAAACTTGCTCATCCTGTCGTTGGCGCGGATCTGGATGCTGTCCTTCTGCACCACGTCGGGCCGCTCCACGATGTACACCCCGATGGGTGCGAATTCGTAGAGGGCGTTCCTGCCGCCCTCCCGGAAGGTGGCTGTCTTGGCGGAGGCATCCGGCGTTCCCTCGTCGATCCGCACTCCCAGCCACACCGCGCACTCGCCGAACCGGAAGTCCGCAAGCTGTCGCTCATCGTTCAGCAGCGTGAACTGCACCTCTGCGGATGGGCACAGCCCGAAGGTCAGTTCCTCCTCCGCGTTGAAGGGTGCGTACACGCTCACCCCTGCGGTGACGGAGACTTCCTCGTTGCTCATGGTGGTGACGGTCCCCGTGTCCGGGTCGGTGAACTCCAGCAGGATCCGCTGGGGGTTTCCCGCCGCCATCGCGGTCTGCATGGTCTCGCTCAGTTGATACATGCCATCACCGCCTCAGTACTCGATGACGCTGAAGGACAGGTTCACCAGATACGTCCCGCCCTCCGGCCACCAGGTGGCCTCAAAGTCCCGGTCGCCCACATAGGCATCCATCGTGTAAAGGCCCCCGTGATATAGGCTGTACCAGGTAAACTGAAACTTGTCCGATCGCAGCTTCTTGCAGATATCGTCGGCCACCTCCACCGGAATGTTGTTGTACTTCAGCTTCAGCGGAAACTTGGTTGCAACCTTCTTCCGGTGGAGATAGCCCGTGGCGTCGCGTTCACCCATCGTGTCCAGGTCGGACTCCTTGCCGCTGAACTCCGAGCAGTCCGGGATGGGTTCCCCGTTAACGCTGAATCCCATCGAGTATTTCAGAGCCGGGTAGCTGCTCATCGCCCGCGCCCCGGTCGCGTCAACCTCAAGTGCCATGCCTGTTCACCTCCTTGGGTTATCCCTTCGCCTTCTCGTACAGTTCCTTGCTCCGGGCGTTCATGCCGCCCCATCTGGCGGAGGGGCTGACCTCCACCGTCCACTCCTTGTTGATCAGCGTGTTCAGTGCCGCGATGACTTGGTTGTTGAACCGGGTCTGCTCCTCGTCCTCCGAGTCTTCCATCCCGCTCTCCAGCGTGGGCGCTCCACCGCCACCGCCGTACACGATGCCGTTGTTGGTGCCTACATAGGTCCCGCTCATCTGCCCCACGCCGCCCTCGGGCACGACCACTCCCGCAGGAGCGCCACCCCCGCCGGTACTGCCGGTGGCTTCCTCAACCGCTCCCGTGGTTTCACCACTGATTTCGCGTCTCAGGATGTCAAGCCAGTCCGCGCCGAACAGCGTACTCATGACGTTTCCGCGTGACGTTTCACTAATCTGGCCTCTGTTAACATACCTTCCAAGTTCCATGTATGTGGCAACGATGTCTTTGGCGGCATCACTCAGTTCCGCGAAAACAGGCATGCTGCTCACACCGGGTATATTGAAGACAGTTGTGTCGGCAGGGCCAGCCCACCGGGTCCATTCATCACTCGACCATGTGTCGTTCGCAACAAATTCCCTCATATCGGCGGCAACTCTTCTTACATAGGCGCGGGCAATCATTCCTCGGATTGACGAAGTGTTGGCCACCACGTCCGGGTCATCTCTGTTAGGATTCACACCGCCAATTTCTGTGAAGTTCTCGCCGTTATCAACGCCCACGCCAACGTGCCATGTACCTGTAATATCACCTTGGCCTTTGCTTGCTGACGCAATGTATAGACCTGCTTCACGACGATCATGCATACTGCTTAGATCAAACGATCCGTGCCCGTAGATTCCCAAAGCAGCACCGCTTCTCATTCCTTCAGGCCCAAAGAAATCTTCAGCCAATCCATACAGCGCATCCTCATACATCGAGTCATCGCCTATGATGGATGCGACCCATCTTGCAATGAAGGAATCGAAGTATGTATCGCTTCTCATCTCGGCAACTGCGGCTTCCTGTGCGGCAATAACTTCCGGGGTAACCCAACTGACATCCTGGCCAATCTGCGCGTAGTAATCGGGATTTTCTGCCATGTGCCTCAGGCGACTAAGATACCTTTCTTCACCTTCGAGAAGGGTCTGGTAAGCACCCTCGCCACTCTCTTCTACGTTGCCGATGAGTTCCTCGTGCAATTCGTAGAATGAGATGAGTTCTTCCTCGGTGACAACGCCGTCTTCCATGATTCTGCGTCTTGCGGATGCCACACCTGTCGAATACTCGGCGGAAGCCGCAGCCTCTTGCTGGCTTGCGGTAATCTGATTTAGGATTGACATAACCGCCGGAATCACTTCACGGAATTCTTCTTCGGTTCCCTCTCTGAGCAGTCTGCCAATGGTGGTGCCAATGCCGGTGATGATGTCCTCTTCAACCGTAATGTGTCCGAGAAGGGCGGTTGCGTCGAAGCCTTCCGGGGCATTCTCGCCGAATATGTTGGTAGACAGGTACACAACTCCGCGTTCGGACCCAAGCTGTGCCTGAATCTGTTCGCACACAGTCTGAACATCCTGTGCCATCTGTTCCAGTTCGTCAGCGCTCACATTGTCGATACCGACCTGGAGCATGACGCGCCATCTTCCGCCAAGTTCTGCAAGAGCCGCAGTCACAGCCGTTCTCTTGCTTGCCACGTCCTCGACCTTCACGTTCACGGCAGAGATCACAGCGGTAACTTGCATGTCATAGAATTCTTTTTCAAACGCATCCCGAAGGTCGTTCTTGATGCTGTCAATTCGTGCAGACCGTTCAGCGTTGTACTGAATTGCTGTGATGACAATTCCTGCGACCGCACCGATAGTCAGGCCGATTATGGCCCCGTGCAGTCCGCCGTATTTTGCGCCGAGAATCAGCCCGGCTCCTGCGCTCATCAGAATGCTGGAAATGTTGTTCCCGAGCGTGTTCTCAAAACTCATCGGGCTGTAATCAACGGTGTTTGCGCTTTCCTTGTCCACGGTGAGTGCCCTGATGAATATCCCAACTGTTGCACCAATTCCGAATCCGAGGAGCGCCCCGTGTGCGCCACCCGCAAGTAGACCTATTGATGCTCCCAATGCGGCACCGGACAGAATGCTATAGACCGTACCGAACAGATTCTCCCCAAACAGCGGTCCATCAAACACCGTCTCGTTGTCACCCTGCTGCCATCCCAGCACGTTGGCGAAAATGCTTACCGCCGCACCGAGGAAGAAGCCCACAATCGCGCCCTTGATCTTCGCGCCATTCGGTGCAAGTGCAAAGCCGATTCCCGCGCCGCCGAGCGCACCCGCCAGGATGCCGGGGATGTTGTCCCGGAGAGATTCAATCAGACTGTCTCCGGACGCTCCGCTCTGCTTGCCGCCCTCAAACGACCACACAATCCCGGAGATCGTAATCGCCGCCGGGAAGGAAAGCCCAAGCAGCCGTGCCCCGACGCCCGCCAGCAGACCGTCCACCATCGGGATGTTATCTCGCAGGAACGCGATCAGGTCCCGGATCTTCGTGTCAAACTCCGACACTTCCTCAAACATCCGCGTGTAGTCCTCGGCCTCGCTGACCGCGCTCCCGCCGCCACCGCCGCCGCTCTTGCTCTGGATGATGTTCAGTTCGTCCCAGCTGGCCAGCAGATTCTGGACCTTCTTCGCCGCACCGCCCGCAGCCCTGCCGTTGTCCTCGATGGCCTCGGTCTCGTAGTCAATCGCCCGCGTCCAGGTGGTCGCCCCGTTGATCAGGGCAAAGAACTGGTTGATCCAGTTGGACACCTCAATCACGGCCTGACTCAGCCGCTGGAACAGCGGGATCAGCGCCTGAATCGCCGGAGCCAGCGCCGCGCCAAGGCTGTTCTTCATCTTGGCCAGCTGGTTGTCCAGTCCCTGCATGTCCTGCGCGTACAGTCCGTTGATGGCCTTGCTGTATTCCCGCACGTTGGTCAGGCCTGTGGAGAAGCCCTCCGAAATCTCCCGGATCAGGCTCCGGAAGATCCGATACCTCGCCATCCGGGCCATCCCCTTGATAAACGAGAACAGCCCGCCGTTTGCTGACCACAGGGCATCTTTGAGCCGCTTTAGCGCAGACCCGTGGCTCTCAGCCGCTTCCTCTGCCTTTTCATGAGCCCCGGTGACCTTGTCCAGCCTTTCCCGAAGCCTCAAAATCTCCTGACCTGCTCTCGAGAGTTGAGTTTGAGAAGCATCGCCGGAGGCAATAGTAGAGCCAAGCTGCGCTTCCTTATCCCTGATTTCCATCGCGATCAGCCCGGCCTTGCCGTTCGCGTCTACGAATGCCTTGCCAATGCTCGCCGCAGCCTCTGCCGTTAACCTGGCTTCATCCTTGACGGCGGTCATGGACTCACGCATCTTAATGAGTTTTTCTTCAGCACGCTGAATCTGTTGGCCCAAGGCGGCTTGATGCTTGGCGTCCATATCGCCGCTTGCAATTCCACGTCCAAGGTCTTCCTTCATGGCCTTGATCTGCATGGCAAGAAGGCCAAGCTTTCCGTTCGCGGTCAGGAACGCCTCTCCAAGTTTCTCCGCCGCGCCGCCAGAAAGTTCGAGTTCTTTTCTGGCTTCAGCTGCTTCTCTACGTCGCAACGTAGCGGCAAAACCAAGCTTGCCTAAGTCTTTTATCGGTTCAGGCCCTACGGGTCTACCCTCAAAGGTTGTCCTGCCACCGGTCCCTCGAAGACTGCTTGGGGGCAGCGGAGAGCCTTCCGGCAGAATCTCCGTTGCCACCCTTTTTGCCTCGGCAAGGTCCGATGTCAGCGCTTTTACCGCATCATCGGCCTGCCTGACGGAGGATGAGTCAACCTCTACAGCGTGTGCTGCTTCAGCCTCGCGATCCATGGCTTCTTTAAGCTTGTCGTGCTGCGCGACAAGTCTCGCAATGGCGGCAGTCGCTCTATAGAAAGCCTCTGTGTCCTGTTTGATTTTCCCGGACGCAAGATTCTCCGCCAGAGTTTGCTTCAGGTTGGCGATTCTCTGCTCAAGCTGTTCGAGGCTGCCGGAATTTGCCACAGATTCATTGATGGCGTTCATCAGGTCGCCAAGGTTAGCGCGTACCGTTCCGGTAGCCTCGCCAATTTCAGCGGCAGCATTGCCGACCGCCGTGGTAACTTCTGCAATTGCCTCAGAACTTGCCATTCCGGCATCGCGTACCCCTGCGGCATCAGCCTCCGCAATGCTTCTGCCACCATTGCGTGCCGTTCCGCCTGCTGCCGCATTGACCCGGTTGGCCATGCGCTCAACCGCCGCAAACCCGCCCTTAATGTGACTGAGTCCTCCGGCGGCCTGCACCAGTTCATTGATGGCGTTGGTCAGCCTGTTGATCGCCGCGATGTTGTCGTCAGACCCAACCTTCTTAATCTGGGCTACGAAGGTCTGCAGCTGGTTGTTGACGTGGCCAAGCCCCAGGTTTCCGGCGACCTTGCTTTTAATTGCACTCAAAGAAGCGGCCAGCTTGTCGAGACCCGACGCGGCCTGCTTTGCGTTATCGCTGATCCGCAGTTCCAGCGCCTGTACATACTCTGACATGACTGACCGCCTCCTGTTGTTTTCCTTCCGGATGGGCTTATCCCATCGGTTCCTTCCCGGCTTCTTCCTTCTTCCGAAGTTCCTCCGCGATGCGCTTCTTTGCGTTCTCAGCTTTCTGCCAATTCATGGTCATGATCATCTTGGAGCGGATCTTTTCCATCTGTGCCTTTGCTTCCTGATTCGCCCTGTCAAGCCGCGCCTTTTTGCTCTTCGGTTCCGGCTTCTTGAATTCATACGGCTTTTCGGAATACTTCCGGGCCTTGGTGCCCTTTCTGGCAAAGGCATGGAGAATCGGCGCGATATCCGCAATGGCTTCATAGACGTACATGCCCTGAAGCCACGCCGCCCGGTTCTGCTCCTCCAGCCGGATTTCATGGGCCTTGCGATAGTATTTCACCAGTCCGCTATCCTGTTCCCAGAACTGCTCGTAGCTCATCCCCATCGCGAGGTAGTAGGGGAAGGCCTCCTCAAACAATTCCGCATAGGTCTTGAATGAGGAGGTCTCTTCCTTCGCCGCTTTCGCCTGGTCCTCTGGGCTTACCAGACGATCTCGAACGTAGGGTTTTCCGGCTCGGCCTCGTCCTCGGTGCCGTCGCCCATCAGGTCGAGAGCGGGGGTGGAGAACATGTTGGCCAGATAGCCCAGCAGTTCGCCGCGCTTGCTGCCCTGATGCTTCCAGATCTCCTCGATCTGCTCCCACTTCAGCCAGGGGTGGTGCATCTTGAAGGCACCGGAAATCAGGTCGCGGGCGCACATGTACAGCCGGTCCAGATCCAGCACGAAGCCGTTGCGCTGCATCTGAAGCACGGTCTTCCGGTTAAACTGGAGGGTATAGCTGTTGCCCTCCGCATCCCGCAGGACCAGCTGCTTCGGAGACTTCTTTTCCTGCTGATTGACGTTGGTGTTGGCAGTTTCCTTCGCCATGATTGTTTCTCCTTTCACTTGGGGTCACACTCCCGCGTGACGGTGTTATGTTCAGATCAGGTAGGGGTCTCAGTCCACTCGGGGTCGGTGGACGGATAGCAGTTGATGGTCATCTCACGGGCATCGTCCACGCCCTTGCCGACAATGGCCGCGAAGATGTCGCCGGTCCAGCTGATGGCACCCTGGTTGCCGTCCGGCACACCGGCGGTCGTGCCGCCGAAGTACACGGCGTAGTCGTACTGGTTACCCTCCAGGCCCTTCACAAGCTTGAAGTTCTCCTTGGTGTAGTTCGCCGTAAAGCTGTAGCCGTCGCCCATGCGGATGATGCCCGGAATCTGCTTCTCCGAATTGTGGGAAAGCGTTGTCACGTCGATCAGGTTCGGCGTCGGACGGAGGTCCGGGTAGTCCTTGATGTCGATCAGCTTGGTGTAGGTGCCGGACGTGGTGGTCCGGTACATCAGGTAGGTCTGATAAGTGCTGTACGCGATAGCCGCCTCAGACATACGAATCACTCCTTTGCTGTTGATTGTTGGTTATGCTCTGTACAGGTCGCCGTTGTGGGTTACACCCCGGCTGTACCTGGACACAATGCGGTAGATGGTTCGGTCGGCCAGGTTGGGAACGAACGTGCCCTGCGTCTTGTTGAAGCCCATCATCTCCACCATCGCGCTGTCCAGCGCCGCCTGAATCCTGCGGCACTCTTCCTTGCTGGTGGCGTAGACGTTCGACTCGTACACAATCACGCTGGACCATTCCCGCCGCCCGGTGTCCGCTGTCCGCCGGTCAGGGTAGTTGTCGATCTCGCACAGGTACACATGCGGCAGGGAGGCCGGTTCCGGCACATACTCGCTGACAAACCCACCCTCCGGAACCAGCGGTTCGATGAACGGATACACCGCATCGAAGATGTCGTTCTCAACGTCGATCATTCCGTTCACCTCTCTGCTGTTTACTGGAAGTTCCCAAAGTGCTTTCTGACCACATCCGGCGCAATTTGCTTCAGTTCCCGGAACGTGTCATACATGAACGGCCTGCTCGGCATGCCCTGTGTCCAATAGACGTGGCCATCCCGGTCGTTCTTGTAGAACCATCCCGCCTCGCCGTGCTCGTTGTAGTCATATTTCCATCCGGGCGGCGCCGCCGGGTGCGGTTCACCTTCACCCACAATGCCAGTGCCAAACTCCACGAATACGGCATAGTACGCGTCGTTGTACACGATGCCGGTCCGGCGTGAGGCGTCGAAGTACCCTTTCATGCTGTTGCCGAGTTCGCCGGTATACACCGCGCCCCATGCCGCAATGTTGGCCTTGCCGTGAATGACGCCCTGCAGCTGAAGTTCCTGAATCACCTCGTTGCACGTTCTCAGAAAGTCGCCCTTGAATCGGTTGATTTCCGAGATGGCCTTGGTGATGCCAGCCTCGCTCAGATCGAACGAGATAACCCGCTTTGCCATAGCACGTCACTCCTGCCCCGCAGTCAGCCTTTTCAGTGCCACGGACAGCACGTTGAGGCTCGGTCTCACGGCCTTGATCTCGTACTCGCCGTCGCGCCACAGAATTTTCCCGGTCTCCCGGATGTCCATGTCCTGCCTGTCCGTTACCAGCACATGGGTGTAATCCGGGTTGATGCCGAAGAATTGGTTCTGTGTCTGTCCGCTCGGCGTACTGATGTTGGCCTTGAACACCACCGGGTCGCCGTACTTGACGGCGTATCTTCCGGTATGCTTGCCGCCATCCGTGAGAATCTCTTCCTTACTTACATATGGAAGGTATTCCACCTCGGTCAGGTTCCGTCTCAGCAGCTTCACTTGACCACCCCGCAGAACGGCGTGATATGCCGGATCATGGCCTCGGGCACATCGGAGGAACCGTAATTCCGATGGATCCCGTTCTCGATGTGCTGAATCTCACCCTCGGCCCCGCGCTTGTTCAGGAAGTACTCGGCAATCTCGATCTGTTTCATCGAATAGGCGTCGGGTACTTCCTTGGAAGCGCGGTCTGGATCCGTGGGGTACAGGATGTTCAGGAGCAGTTCCTTGGCCTTGAGGAGGTAGATGGTCAGCACGTCATCGCTGTCGCCATCATCAACCAGTGCTCTGAGAAGTTCAATCTTGCGGTTCATGTCCATGCTGACCACCTCCTTTACTTGCTTTTGCGGGTGCGCTTCGGCTGTTTCTCTTCAGCAGGTGCATCTTCAGCCTTCCGGGCCTCCGCCTTTTGCTCTGCGGCCTTTTCAGCCTCCTGCTGTCTGGCGAGTTCTTCCAAGTGGCGATGAAGCATCATGCCGCAGTCCCTCCTTACGCCTTGACCTTCATTGTCACGGCCTTGGTGGGATCCATCAGATAGGCGGCGGCCATCTTGGAAGCCTTGATGACGGTGGACTCGTTCAGAATGTCGCGGTCAACCTCAACGAAGGTGTCGCGCTTCAGGAACAGAGCCAGGGCGCCAGGCTTGACGATGTAGAGGTTGCCAGCGGTCACCAGACGGTTGGAGACAATCACCTGGCAGCCATACGCCATGCCGACGGCGCCGCGAATGCGGATGTCCGCAGCGATTTCGGAGGCGGGCACCCAGTTCTCACCGACCAGCTTCGCATAGAAAGCAGGGGTGACAAGCAGAGCCTTCTCACCCTCGATGTTCTCGCCGAACTTGGCCAGAGCAAGCGGGATGTCGGACGGCGCAATGGCCGTACCGGCGGACGCGGTCTCAAACACGTTGGTGGTATTCCCGGCCAGGGCGGTCAGCAGGGCGCCGTCAATGGCGTCAGCCACGGACAGGACGCACTGAGAGGTGGCCTCGCCGGTGGGGTCGCCGTAGCCGGACAGAGCGGCCTCATCAGTCAGCTGGGTCGCCACGCCGTACTTCACGATGGTGACGGGCCTGGTGGTCTGGGTCAGCTGCTTGATCGGGATGTCGGCACCCTCGGCCACAACAGTGGCGGTGCCGATGTAGCTGTAGTAGGGCAGGCTCACGGTGTTGCCGGCCCGGCCCTCCAGCGTGTTGTCAACGTGGGCCAGAGGGGCCAGAACGATGTTGTCAACCAGCTTCGTGTCGATCAGATCGGCGATGACCTGCGGGTTGAACAGGTTGGTAAGGTAGGTGCCGGTGGCGGTAGGTACGTTCGCCATCACAATCTTCCTTTCTGTAGTGTTTTATCTGCCCATGAGTCGGTTGTACTCATCGGGATGCTGGGTTGCAAACTCAAGACGCTCCGTGTACCTCATCGCGTCAAGCTGGGCCTTGGTGACGGTAGGGCCATCAGAACCGCCAGCACCGGGGGCGGGCACCTTGCCATACTCGAGTCGGAGCTGCTTTTCCCGCGCAGTCCATGCCTTGTTCAACGCGGTCAAGGCGGCGTCCACGTCAGTTGCGCCATACAGCGCGTTGGCAATGGTGTTCGCGGCGGCCTCGTCCTGCACGAAGGCGAACACGCTCTTGCTCGTCACAGCCACCGTGCGCTCCTTGGTCAGTTCGTCCAACTGCTGGCGCAGCGTTGCGATTTCTTCCTTCTGAGCGTCGGCGGCCTGCTCTTCCACGCTCTGACGCGCTCTGAGCGCCTTCTTTGCATCTCCGGCTTCCTTGGTCGCCTTGTCCAGGGCTGCCTTCTGCTTGGCGAATTCCGCCTTCAGCTTCGCCAGTTCTGCGCCGGTGTCGGTATCGTTCCCGGTGTCCTGCGCTTCGGTTTCTGTGCCGGTGTCGGTCGCTTCGGTCTCGGTGTTCACGTTCGTCTCAAGTTCTGCCATGTTGGGTTCCTCCTTGCGAAATTTCTTTTTCTTGCGGCGGCTTCTCTGCCCCCGGATTATGGTGCGAAGCTTATATCCCGGCTTCTCTTCCGGCTTGCGAGATTAGCGAGTTTCTCTACTCGGATTTTTGATGTGCTTGTCTGCACTATTTCAAGCGGTCACCCGCCGGAAATCACGGAATGTAGATCCTGATCTTGCACCTGCAGTTGACATGCGGTTTTGCCGGTATCTTGTCGATGTCATACACGTTCCCGTCCATGTCATGACACGTCCCGCACACCCGGCCATCCTTCTCCGTAACCCATTGCACCTGCGTCACCCCGGCGTCTTTGAACGCCCGGATGGTCGCCGCGTCCGTCACGCCGATGGCCGCCTGCCCGATCTGCTTCGTCCACTCACGGAGGTTCTTGTCAACCTCTTTGGCCCGCTCCGTTGTCGCCGCCAGCGCCTCCGTCAGCCGCGCCTTTTTGCGCTCGGCCTCCGGCAGAAACTTGTACAGCGTCACCGGGTCAGCCATCATCAGAAACTCGATCAGCCAGTCGCGGTCGATGGGGTTGCGCTTCCGTTTCCCGCTCTCCTGCATCGCCGCCAGATACGCAAGCCTTGCGCATTCCAGCAGCCGCCGTTCCGCCATCCGGACGGAAGAGTCGTATGTATCGCCAACCGCCCGGATAATGTTCAGTTCGTCCGTCTTCATCAGCCGGATTTTCAGCTGGCCAAACAGCTTCAGGTTCTCCCGGTTGATGGCCTTGATGGCTTTGTCAGCCGCCTTGTAGTCCATCAATCCAGATCACCCACGCCTTCGCCGGTGTCGTAGCTCGCATTGCGTCTTGCCTTGTCTCGGCATTGCGGTCTGTCGTAAATCTGGTTGTTCGTCCGCTTCTTGAACGACCGTCCACAGACGGGGCAGATACCGGTTGACGCCTTCGGATGCCCGGTGCCCTCCGTTGTGGTGGAGCCCACGTTGTCCGCGCCAACGCCTTCCTCGGTCTCGACATCCGCATCGACCTGAATCCCGGCTGTGGCGTCAAGCTGCTGTGCCTGCTCTTCCTGATACTTGTCGTAGACCAGTGCGTCGCTTTCCGGATCCTTGGACAGGTTGCTGAACGTGAATGCCTGAATGCTCGGCATCCCGGCCCCGCGCAGACTTGCGAAGGCCTGTGTCTTCACCAGCGTGTCCTCATAGCTCTGCCGCCAGAACTTCGGCTCGACCTCGGCCACCTTCAGACCGTTCAGTTCGTTGGCATCCTTGCAGATGCGCATCACGATCTTCAGCGTCTCGGTCTCCGATGAAATCCACATGGACTGCGTTTCCAGCGACCTGGCCTCCGCGTGCCACCAGCCGTTCTTCATGATGACCGCGCCGTTGTTGGACGAATCACTGGTGCCGCCGTTGCTCTGAGACGGAATGCCGACAATCTCCAGCACCGTCTCGTACATGTCGTCCACCAGCGTCTGTGTCTGACTCTGGTTGAGTTCCTCGTTGAGGTAGTAGACCTTGCTGGTCCGCCCGTCGATGGCCGGAGGCAGCTTCAGCGCACCCAGGTCCTTCAGTTCCAGGAACTGCTCCCTGGTGATGTCCACGCCCTCAAACACCATGATCGCCTGAATGAACTGCTCGATGCCGTCCAGACGGTTGCTCTGCGTCAGATTGATGGCGTCCAGCAGCGGAAGCACCACCTCAAACGCACCCATCCGGACCGGATTGCACGGATACTCCACCAGCGAGACCATCCCGAAGTTGTGGTGAACCTCGTTGGTGACCTTGTTTGCGCGGGTACCTGACCCGGTAATGGTGTATGTCGTATCAGGGGTGTACACCGTGTACTCATACGTTGCCTTCGTCTCGTCCGTACAGACGTATGTCACGCCCATGACGGGGCGCTTGCTGACGTCGTTCAGCCGGACGATGAACGTATTCTTCGGGTCCGGAATGGAAATTTCAAAGGGTGCCTCGTCAAACAGTTCCCGGTTCGGGTTCGGGTCATGCACCACCAGCCGGTAGCCGACACCGCAGGTGAACATCTGGTACGCCAGCAGCAGATCCTTCGACTGCTTTTCCTCGGTCAGCATCATGTCGTTCAGACGGCTGACCTTCTTCGGGGCCGACTTATTGCTGCCACGGCTGACATACTGGATGGGCTTGCCCGCGAACTCTGAGGCCTTGAATGTCACAATTTCGTTGGCGAGATTTACAACAACCTTGTTGTTGATCTCTGCGTTGACATTCTTGACCCGTCCAAGAATTGGCTGCCACCCGCGCAGATACCGCCCCAGATAGCGGATCTCCTCACGGTTGCGCAGGTGAACCGGTAGTGCCTTGTTCAGCACTTCCAGCACATTGCCACGCGTAATCTCGCGCTCACCGGTCAGGATGACCCGCCTGCCGTGCATTTCCGGCGACACGCTGGCTGTTGCCTTGCGTTTTCTTTCCTGGTCCTCGCTGGTCTTGTGGTTCTCGTTCGCTTCATCAGCCATTTGTCGTGTCACCTCTTCTCCCCGTTAACAGAAAATGCGCCTATGCCAAACCTTTCGGTTCACGCATAAGCGCATCAACAGCGGGATATAGTTTCCCACAACTACATTATACACTATATGTTGTGGTTGTCAAGCGTATGTTTGCATTTTGTTCCCACAACATGATGTGTTGACCACAATATATAGGACAATCACCACGGCCTCGCAATAACCTCAACACGCCTTTGAACAGAGTTCTGCATATATAACGCCAGCATGGCCATCCCGTCCACCACGTCGTCGTGCTTGTTCCGTCCGGTCATTGTGTAGCTGGTCAGGAAGTTCATCATTCTGCCGTAATCAGAATTCACAGCAAACTTAGACTTATCCAGAAACAGGCAGTGTTGCTTGACAGCCGGACTGTTGACAATGATCTTCGTCTCCTTGTTCGCCGTTGTATACCGCGTTGTGATCTTGGTAAGCCCGCCAAGCTGCTTCACGCGTCCTTGCACTTTTTCCGCGATATGCCACCCGGCGCTGTTGCTTTCGAATTCCGCAACTTGCACATTGTTCTTCACAAGCGCATTAGCCACGCGTTCCTCCACCACACCGGGGTCGCCGTTGTCGCAGATGCAGTCCACAATATACCAGTCTGCTCCATATATAACGGCTACAGGCATGAATTCATAGTCGCTGCCCTTGTTTTTCGTGTCACAAATCGCGACAATGGCGTCCGGTTCGGTTTCCGGCAATTCAAAGAACCGCCGCAGTTCTTCCTCGTTATAAAGCTGTCCTTCCCGTTCAAACGGTTCGTTCATGTACAGCGCAGACCAGTTGGCATTGTCCATGATATCCCGTTGCTCATGGTATGCCTTTGTCGTGAAACCCACGCCGTACAGATAGTCAAAATTGCTTTCGTCCTTGTTGTTCAGTGCCGGGATCACGATAAACCGCGCCTTGTCATCCCCCTCATACTGCCGTTCCAGCCGACCGATGACATCATGGATGGACCAGCGGGTAGCAATATGCAGTTCCTTGCACCCGTCCATTTTTCGCTGGCGCAGGTCTGTGGTGTAGGTCTCCCAAAGTTTGTCCAGTCTGTCCTTTGACAGGGCCACCTCAATGCCGCTGATCAGGTCGTCACAAAACAGAAGCTGCTTTGCCCGATACAGACCGGCGTTTCCCGTCCCGATGGACGTGAACTCCAGCGTCTCAAACCGCTTCCGCTTCCCGATGTCAATCCGGAAGTCCTTGGCGTTTGTGCCGGACACGCCCAGTTCCGGGAACACGTCGTGCCAAAGATACTCTCCATTCGGGTCAAATATACGCAGGCACTCCTCGTACACTCCCCGCACGAAAGCCGCAGAATGCGACCCTGTGAGAATCGGATCCTCCGAATTCAGCCCCGCCAGCCACGTCAGGTAGAAGATGGCCAGCGTGCTCTTGCCAACACCTGGCGGCAGCGAGATGGTCAGCAGCTCAATCTTCCCGGACGCCAGGTCATTCAGATCTTCCGCAATCTTTCCAAGCACCTTCATCCTCGGCAGGAAGAACTGCTTCTGCGGTGCTCTTGCGCTCTCCAGATACAAGCAGTATGCCGTGAAGTCCACCTTCGCGTCCATCAGCAGGCTCTTCTTCCATGCCGCGTTCAACCGTTCCAGCGAACCGAACGACCCGCCCGCTGCCACCCGCCGGACCGCCCGGTTGATCTCGTCCCGAAACGCCTTGTTGTGCTGATGCCACCCGTCCTCTCCCGCCTGCATGTGCCCGTACATCATTGCCAGCACGTCCTCGTAGATCTGAGGATCGTCCGGCCGCCGCTCCAGCCACTGCAGCGCTGTCTGTATCTCCCTGTCCCCTGTTTCGATCTGTACCATACTGTTCCCTCCAGTTCTTTGTCAGTCAGGCAGATGCCTTTTTTGTTTTTCGCGCTCCGAGGTCGAACGACCGCCAGCCATAAGAAAATCGCTCCACGCAATCCGCCGCTGTTCAGAGCGGTTTCTCGCATGGAGCGATTCAATACATCAGTTTAGGTCTTGGTCATTCAGTCGCGCTTCGGAAACTTGATCTTCTTGCTCCTGGGGGTGAAATTCATGTTTGCGATGGCTTCCATTATTGCAGCTTCAGACCTGTGCTTCTCTTCAACCATCATCTCGAATTCGGGGCTTCCGACTAACGCCTTCACCCTGTCAATCGGCGAGTATTTCGTGCCACGCAGTATTTCATCTGCGATAACGAATGCAACCATGTACTCTTCCATGAAGTCAGACAGCACGGCCTCTCCGATGGTCTTGCACACGCACATCGGAATATCCCAGTTAGATGACGTGGAGTACCAGCCTCCGCTGAATACGCGCATGTCCTCGTCCGTATCGCCTAAGTCGCACTTTATCGTGACCTCTTCATGCGACTTACTTAGAACCGTCACCCTTACGGATGCCGTAGGCCCTCCGTTTTGACCAGCCCCTTTTGCAATCTCAACATCGTAAAAGTGTGGCATCACGATGTTGGCCTTGCCTTTGGTTTCGTGTTCGCTCATTAGAGTCACCGCCTTTTTTGATTTTCGCGATTTTTTTGGAGACAGCCATCCGGTCAGGCATCAATTAGTTTAGCGGCATTCTTTACAACCGCGAGGACATCACCGTATTCCGAATCAGATGCCTCTTCCCCGTCAGCATACTCTTTGATGGGTTTCACGCCATCAACCGAGTCGAGCAGGTCCTCATATACCGCGAGACCGCCGTCCGCGCCGTCAGTCACATACACCGCAGTCATTTCATCGCCGTCGTCCGTTTCGAGCCAAACTGTCACCTTCATGCCGTACACACCGGCACCGCCGTAAATCTTCTCAGCCGCGATTTTCAAAACGTTCATTGATTTAGCCTCCTTGCGTTTACGCTGTTCTTGTTCTGTTGTACCACGTTGACCTGCTGATATTGAGTGCCCTGCAGCATTCCTCTACCGTCATTTCCTTCCTTTTTTGCTTTTCGCGGAATTTTTGGAATGCTACTTCATCAATCTCTTTTTCCGGCCTGCCTTCCCGGTAATCTGGCTTGCTGACCCGCGCAACCGCCTTCCCGGATTGCGTGCGCTCCACAATCATATCTCGCTCAAACTCAGCAAACCCAAGCAGCATTGTTACCATCAGCCGCCCGGTTGGCGTGTTGTCGATGAGTCCCATGTTCAGGATGTGAATCGAGACCCCACGGGCAAGCAGTTCCCGGATTGTCTCAATGCCGCCCGCCGCCGTTCTGGCAAACCGGTCAAGTTTCGTCACCACAAGCCGGTCTCCGCTCTTCAGTCTCGCCAGCAGTGCCGTAAACTCCGGCCTGTCCATCTTCGTGCCGGTAAAACTGTCATGGTAGATTTTCTCACACCCGGCCGACCGAAGCTGTTCTTCCTGCCCGGCCAGACTGTTTCCGTAGGCCGCCTGACCGACCGTGCTGACGCGGGCGTAGCCGTAGATCATTCAGTATCACCACCATCGCTTGCTTTCGGCCTGGTGATTTTCCAGACATTCTCGCGGTTACTGCCGTTGCGGTCTTTCACAATCAGATCAAACCCAAGTGCATCAAGCAACAGCGCCAGATTGTCTACACGCATGCTCTTGCCACGCAGTATCTCGCTTATGTTGCTTTGTCTCTTCAATCCAGCCATTTCCGCAAGCATCGCCTGGCTCACCCCACGCGCTGACATCGCCGCTCGTAACACGTCCTTCTCATTCATGTGCGTTGCCCTCCTTTCATCTTGCAAGAACACTATATCATGTTTTTCTGTTTCTGTCAAGCCTTTTTTGCCAAAAATCACCGCAGGGGACTCACGGGGGCCTCGGGCTGGCGCCTGGGTTCCCCCCGCCGGATCCTTCCACAACCTGAGCGCCGTACAGCTGCCGCCGGGTCCTTCGAAGCTGCCGCCGGATCCTTCCACAACCTGAGCGCCGTACAGCTGCCGCCGGGTCCTTCGAAGCTGCCGCCGGATCCTTCCACAACCTGAGCGCCGTACAGCTGCCGCCGGGTCCTTCGAAGCTGCCGCCGGATCCTTCCACAACCTGAGCGCCGTACAGCTGCCGCATTTTCCGCGCGGCCGCGCAAAAATGCTTGCGCTGTTATCGCGCTTATATAATGTAGGAAAACTCAAAAGAAAATGGACACAACCACAAAAACAAAAAAATCTGTTATTTTTCGCAATTTCCCTATTGACAAAAACAGTTTTATCTGTTATCATCGCATTGTCAACAGAAAAGACTGTTGAACGCAACAACGAGCGGCCGCGCAACGCGGCGGAAAGGAAAGGTAACAATGAATAAGTTTGATCAGGACGTTGCAACCGTTACAAGTATCATTGAAAACGGAAAATTCACCACAACCGAAAAAATGCAGCTCTTGTCAATCCTGCAGCCGTCATACCATACAAGTGGAAAAATCGAAGGCATTACAAGCGTTGACGGGTCCGCAATCAATTGCGAATTTTGCAAAAGCATGAAAACGGCCGCGGAAAAGGATCCTACAATCGTTTGCGGCGGTTGTTACATTACAGCGCTTGACAAGCTTTATAAAGGCATGACGGCGCGTCATTGGCTAAACCAACTCATTCTTTCCGAAACACTGTTCACGGTTGAACAACTCAAAGCGGTTTATATCGGATCCGAATATATTCGAATCAATGCGGACGGTGACATGCGAAACGCAACGCAAGCGCGGAACGTGTTGCGCCTTGCAAAAGCGCACAAATGCAACCGCGTTACCATATGGTTTAAAAACTTGCCTGCAATGCGTGAAGCAATCGAAAAGGAAGGCAAGCCGCGCAACGTTCGCATTATCTATAGCGCGTGCCGAATCAATGATGAAAACGCGGCCGCTATGATGGAAAAATACAGTTGGATTGATAACGTGTTCATTGTATACGTTGACAAGCCGGACACGTTGCGCGCAATCGAAAAAGGCGCTTGCGCATGCAATGGCAAAAAATGCAGGGAATGCGGTTATAAATGTTATGCGGCGCATGGTTGGGAAAGAGGAAAGATTATTGCGGAATGCTTGCGCGGCGTGAACAAAGAAAAGCGTGCGGCGCTTAAGAAGGCAATTGCGGCGCGTGCCGAAAAGTGAAGCGAATAGCGGCCGCCCTGCAACAGGGCGGGGCGGCCGCATAAAAAAAGCGCACCACGGCAGCAGGGCGCACCACGGCAACCGCTTCTGAATAGCAACCGCTTCTGAATAGCAACCGCTTCTGAATAGCAACCGCTTCTGAATAGCAACCCCTTCTGAATAGCAACCCCTTCTGAATCAACAGCAAAAGAAAGGAAGTACAAGCAATGACAATCGTAGCAAAAACCCGGCCCGGTTCCGAATACCTCTACAGCGGCAAAAGCGCCCACCGCGTCAGCAAGGCAAGCGCTGAATACGTCCGCGACGTTCTGAATCAGTACAAGTATCTTCTGAATCCCGGCGAAACGTGGCATATTTACGAGATTGACGGCTACGACGCCGCAAGCGATTACGTACAAGAACAGTATTGCCGCGTATACAAGGGGCGCGTAAAGGCGTACAGTCCGTACGCGTGAACAAGCCGAAACGCCCGCCCAGGGCGTCAGCAGGGGAATAGTGCTCCCTGCTCTGATGATGGCAGCACCACCACGACAGACAGAGAGGAAGGTACCACATGAGCAAAACCATGACCCCCGCCGACTTTGTGCAGGCGATGTATGAGGATGCCTGTTGGAGCAACGGCCCGGAAACCATGACGGAAGAGGACGCCGCGTACAACCTGGATTGCTACCGCACCGTTGACCACCTGAACATTCCCGAAAAGCTGACCCCGCGCCTGTTCGCGGCAATCTGGAATCTGTTCTATGCGCACGACATGCGGCAGGCGTGGGAGGTGGTGCAGGCATGAACAGCTACATCACGCCCGGCGGCACCCGCTATAGCACTCTGTATTACGACATGGCCCAGCAGCCGCACCTTCTGATTGCCGGCGCGACCGGCAGCGGCAAAAGCGTTGTAATCAATGGCATTATCCACGCCCTGCTTGCGAACCATAGCCCGGCAACGTGCGGTCTGATTCTGATTGACCCGAAGCGCGTTGAACTGGTGATGTACAAGCACCTTCCGCACACGATCGCCTATGCGAGCGAGCCCGGCGAACCGGCGCGGGCTATGCGGCAGGCTATTCAAATCATCGAATCCCGCTATCAGTACATGCAGAAGCAAGGCTTGCGCAAGTTCAACGGCGGCGATGTCTACGTCATCATTGACGAGTTAGCCGACCTGATGACCACCGACAAGAAGACTATACAGCCGCTTCTGCAGCGTATCTGCCAGATCGGACGCGCCGCCAAGGTTCACGTCATCGCCGCGACTCAGTGCCCACTTGCCACCGTCATTCCCACCGCTATCAAAGTGAATTTCGACAGCCGCGTGGGCCTGCGTTGCCGGTCCGGACAGGACAGCCGGAACGTGCTCGGCCAGACCGGCTGCGAGAACCTCCCGCGCTACGGCCAGGGCTACTACATGACGCCGGAAGGCCTGAATCGTTGGAATCTTCCGATGGTATCCGATGACGCTATCAACGCTCTGATTGACTACTGGACAAGCAAGGCATGTATCGCCTGAATGAAGAATGGAGAATGAAACCATGACCATGACCAGCTTGGATCCCAAAGCCGCCCGCCTGCGTGAAGTTCTGATGCAGATTGAAGACCTCGAGGCTGAGGCCGACGCCATCCGGGACGAGATGAAGGCCGCCATGATCGACAGCGGCGACGAGACCATCAGCGGCACCGGATGGAAGGCCACCTGGAAAACCGTTACAAGCAGCCGCATCGACACCGCCGCCCTGAAGAAGGCCCTGCCGGACATCGCCGCCAAGTACACCAAGACCTCCACCACCTGCCGCTTCTGCTTCACCTGACCTTCTAAATGATGCCCGAGCCGGGGCGGGCAATGACCCCGGCAGAAGGGAGATAACACCATGAGCGACATGGCAACCGTCTATTCCTCTGAATGGCACGAGGATATCGCCTATTACCCGGATGACCTGTACTATTCCTACACCGTTATGGGAGTCGGATATAAGTCCGGCAAGCCCTACAACCTGACCTTCGACGATGACGGCAATCTGATTGAAGCTGACCTCATGTGAAAGGAGATAACACCATGAAGTATTACATCCTCACCTGGTACACCCGCCGCCACAGTGGCATCTGGAACGCCCTTGCCGCCGATCCGAGAGAGGCTGAGTCCCGCCTCCGCCGCTTCCTCCACACCCGCTACCCCGGTCAGCGCATCATCGTAAAGCTTGACAGCGTGCTGCCTGCGTGATAAGATTCTGAACAACAAACCACCCGAAAAGAGAGAGGAGAAAACACCATGAAGCGTTACACTATCAAGCCGGAGTTCCTGAACCTGTGGGGTGAGGACGTCACCGAGGAAACCGTCATCGACACTGCCGAGGTCAAGCGCCTGGCCCAGGAGTGGGAGAAGCCCGTGGATGAACTGCTGGAGCAGCTGGAAGAGACCGCGCCGGAAGACCTGACTGTCGGATGAGCCCTCCACCGCCCGCCTTGTGCGGGCTTTTTCTTTTGCTGTCAGCAGGACCGGCGTTGCGTTATCAACCCCGTTATAAACCGTATGCCTCTGTTTGCCACAAAACGGCCTGTTCTGGCGCGTTTCCTAGCAGATGGAACCAAGTCCACCCGACACCGCAAACCGCCCTCTCGCCCCTTCTGGATGCCTTTGCGGCGATGCTATAGCGTTCTGCTCATGTCGGTTCCCGTTTTGCCAACCGAGGAAGGCGCCGTTACCGGTCCCGTCCATCCTCCACGCTCACCGCCGCCGCGCTTTTGCCGACCGAGGCCGCCCACGCTGCCAGATCCACCGCCTACAGTCTGCACCAGCCCGGCATCAGCCGCCATGCTCACCGCCCGGACCGGCAAACCGCAAGCCCGGCATTGCCGCCCGCCCAGTATCAGCCCCGCCGCCGACTCTGAGTTGCCCGTCACCCCAGACACAAGCCGCCCGAGGGGATCCCGCTGCACCACCACACCGCCCGGTCGGCCATCCCTGGTGCCTCAGATCTGCCAACAGTTAGTTGACGCTAACCAAGCCGAAAATATATAAAAGCAACCCGCTACCCGATGAAGTATATATATTTACCCATAATGTAAACATATATATATTTCGTCAGGTACAGGTTGCTAATGGGTTATGTGGGTGCCCGGTTTATTCCGCGCCGCCCGTCATGTGTCGCTGGTATCCTCAGCAATCTCTGGCAACGCGCTTGTGTATCTCGTGCGGGCCTCGTCCTGGCTCATGCCGTCAAGCGGGTTGTTCGGGGTGACCACGATGTTCTGCGTATCGGCATATCCAAACCAATTCTTGGAAATGAAGATCCCGCTTGCCGGATTGACCTTGCCGTTCATCATGTAATCAGCCCACATTTCTTCAAGCGCACTGACAGCTTTTTGTACGATGTCGGAGTGCGTATCTTTCCTATACTCCCCCCTTTTCCATGAATTGAGGGTATCTCTTGACACGCCCAACCAGTTAGCCATGCCGACGAGTTGGGGTTTACGGTCATTGTCGGCGCAGTGTTGGAAGTACTCTGTGATACGTTGTTCGACCTGTTTCGGGTCGGAGATGTCGATGGGCGGAAGATTCCACGATGCCATGGCATAGCGGACGTATCGGGAATTATCGCCGGGTTCGACGTGGATATTATCGAGTTCCGTTGGCAATGTGCCGTGTCGGCGTTTGACGACGGTATTTACGGCATCGTCCGGTAACTGTTCCGGTTTTCTTGCTGGCATTCTGAATCACTCCTCGGTCTGGTCGGTTTGGTTGACGTGGCCGGTCATCTCGGCGACGGTTTTAGTGTCGGTTTTAATGGTGCCGTTGTACTGGATGCGGTGGAGTTGGTAGTCGCTGTAGGTGTCGATGAGACCGCGCACCTCGGCAACCCTGTTCTGGGCGGCGCGGATGATACGCCATGCCACAGCCGGGTCGGCACCGTGTTCGGCGCACCAGGTCTGCACGGCGGTATTGGCATCGGACCATGCGGTGCCGTAGTAGATGCGGACGTAGTGCCGGGCGGTCTGGTTGAGGGTAGCATAGACGCTGTGGCATGCGGACCAGTTGGCACGGGACACGGTAGACATCTCGGCAATGTCGGCGTCCATATGCCGGATGTAAAAGCGCCACATGTGGTCTGCGTAGCTGATGTAGTAGTTAGCGATAGTAATCACTCCTTCCGGTCGGTCGGTTGTGTGGGTGCGGCTTGCTGCTGTGCTGTCCATGTGTCCTCGGTGTAGATGGTCTGCCCGATATGCCCGCACCGGATGGACGAGTCGCACCAGATTTGCTGACCCATCTGCTTGACGCGCCAGCAGAAAGACAGGTCCTCACCCAGGTTGAGGTAGTAGCTGAACGGCGGCCCGTACTGATCCCACACAGCCCGGAGCAGGGCCACGTCGGTCATCACGGCGCCAAAGCCGCATGCGTCCACCTTAAACAGCGTGTCGCGGGGGTAGCTGGTGTACGGCACCGGGCGGATGTACTCGCCGTGTGTCGGATCGGTTAGTCGCTCCTGTCTGGAGTAGATTACCGGTTCGGTCGGCGTCACCCGCTTGAAGAACAGTCCGCACACCATGTGTTTGCCCGCGTCATGGTGCTGTGCCATCCGGATAAGCATATCATCTGGGAACGTCATGTCCGAATCAATCCACATCACCCTGTCGAATCCATGCGTGATGGCGATGGACGCAAACTCATTCCGGGCGTCATGCACCAGACTACACTCTGAAATGCTTGTGTATGTGTCCGGCAGGCGTCGCAGGTTTTCCAGACAGCGCACCGTCCGGGTCGGCATTGTTGCCATTGCGGGCACAGCGATGAGTGTTTTGATGTGTATCACCTCGCATTCTGCGCGTTGCGTTTACGGTGTTTACGACGGCAATGCGCCAACCGTAAACAACACAAACATAGATTTTATGCGGCCTCACATGGTACTGTTTACGGTGTTTACGGTGTTTACGGTATAAATATATGCTTACGCGCGAGCACACCCCTGCATGGTATTTTCCAGTCCCTTGTGTCCCTGTTCGTTGTACGCGTGTTTCTCTCTATAGGTATTGCTTGTCTGACCGTAAACACCGTAAACAGGGGCAACGAGACCAGATTTTATAAGGGTTTTGACCGTAAACAATTTCGTAAACACGGCGTAAACACCGTAAACAGGCAGGCCTCAGAAGGGCATGTCTTCGTCGGACATCTTGACCTCGACGAAGCCAGACGGGGCGGGGGCTGACATGCCTTCCTCGGTCGGCAGGTACAGCCCGATGCAGTTGGTCAGCCGTCCCGCGAAGCGCCGCTGAAGGGTGTTCCTGTCCGGTCTGGATGGCGGCAGCTTCAGCAGGTTCTTGCGCTTGGCCCATGTGAGGAACGCCCCGACTGAGAAGCCGCCTACCGAGAAGGTTTTTTCCATGGCGCTCTTGATGTAGTAGACGATGTCGCGTCCGTTCTCTTGCTCGATGCGCCCCCACAGTTCGCCGGGATTGTCGCTTGAGTCCTCAAACCGCATGGGGTTGCTGGCGATGTATCCGCACAGCCAGTCATAGCACCGGGCGTTCACGTCGGCCTGGTCAACGGTGATCAGGTAGGGGCGCACGTCCGCCACGGTCAGGCTTTTGCCGTCATGGAAGATGGCTGCATCTGACAGCTTGTCAGCTGCCAGCAGGATGGACGCGGACAGCACCTGCTTGTCCTGGATGTCGCCGGAAAGCTGGGCGTAATACTTGTGCTGAATCTCGCGGAGCGCCTGCATGGTGTCCGGGTCCTGCAACGCCGCGATGAACTTCCGTCCGGCGAAACCGTAGTTCTGCTTCAGCTTTTCGGCCACGCTTCTGCTGTCCGGAAAGAGCGGTTCGCCGCCGTAGTTGACTTCGATGGTCCGGACGGCCGCGCCGCCGCCGCTGTTGCTCTGCACGATGGGCATCTCGGCAGAGGTGATGATGGTGGATGCCCAATGTTTCTGGAGCTGCAGCCCGCCGTCCTTTGCTCCACGACCCTTGCTGACGCCCTCGCACAGCATGTAGATGATGTCGTCGAACGTCTTGCGGTCGGCCACGATCTGGAGTTCGTCAAGCAGGATGGGCACGTTGCCGCAGAAAGAGGCGTACAGTTCCTGGCTGACCTTGGTGCCGCCAAAGGTCTTGATGTACTGGCCAACCTCCGGATTGCCCCAGACGCTTGCGGCCAGCATCAGGCCAACGGTCTTGCCGCAGCCCTGCGTTCCCCACAAGTGGACGAAGAAGGGCAGCGCGTTGAGTACCTTGACCAGCGGCGCCGCGAAGGATGCCGCCAGCGCGATCCGGGCGGGCACACTCTTCCCGCTCCGGGTAGCCTTGGCAATCTCCATCCATGTGTCCTCGCTACCGGTCTCCTTGAAGCCCTCAAACATCCGGTTGAATTCCGGGCTCTCGCCATCGTAGATGACGCCCTTGCAGTACGGCGCAAACTGTCCGTCCGGGAGCCAGCCCATGTGGCTGGTGGCGTTCTGCTGAGGCAATTCGTTGTAATTGGCAGACTCAACCCGCGTGATGTAGTTCACCAGTTCCTTTGCGTTCTCGCTGTTCACGGCAACGCCCTGCTTAGCAAGCCCGACGATCTTCTGACTGCTGGCCAGCACGTCCTTTCCGGCGATAAGGTAGCGCCACTTCTGCCCGCCCCGGCTGTAGGCGATCTGCATCTTTTCCTCGTTGCTGTCGAGGTTGACCACCCGCCGGACGGGCATCAGCGGATGACTCAGCACCTCCACGCCCTGACCCATGCCGTTGATGTAGGAGATGCCGTACTCGTCGCAGATGTACTGGCGGCAATGGAGCTGGAGCGGCTGCTCCGGGAACATGGTTTCATACTCGCCGATCACCGTTGCGTTCTGCGGCTTCTGCTGGGCGACGTAGGCGTTCCACATCCTGCTGAAGGCCGGGAACTTCACTTCCTTTGCCCGCCGCTGTGCCAACGACAGCATCCTGTTCAGCGTGAAGGCGTTCTCCTTGTACTTCATCAGCCACTTGTAGGGCTTCTCGTCGCAGAAGTCGTCGTATGTCCACTCCGGAATCTGTTCAGCCGTTGCCGTGGATTCGGGCAGTACCTGTTGGTCTGGCATTCCGCATCACCTCCCTTCCGGCAAGCCGCCCGGTCACGCCGTCCTCACCGGCAGCACCAGATACAGCCTGTTCTGTTCGCCCTTCGGCACAATGATGGCCGGTGCGGTCGGGCTGTTCATCTTGACGGTCACCTCATCGGAACCAATAGCGCCGAACACGTCCGTGAGATACTTGGCGTTAAAGGCGATGTCCAAGGGCTTGCCGGTCACCTCTGCGTGAACGTCCTCCGTCATCTCGCCAACGTCCGCACGGCTGGACAGGTACAGTCCATCCTCCGCCACCCGCACCCGGATGAGGTTGTTGTGTCCGCCACGAGCCAGCAGTTCGGTCCGGCCGATGGCACCCATCATTTCCTGACGGTTTACCAGCGCTTCCGTTGCGAAGGCCGCAGGAATCAGTTTGGAAGTATCCGGGTATTCCGTGTTCAGCGTGACAGCGGACAGGACTGTCCCGCCGAACTCCACCGTGATGTTCTTCTCGCTGATGGACAGAACGCACTCCGTGTCATCCGCCGGGAGAACGCGGCTCAGTTCGCGCATCGTTGCGGACGGGATCAGCGCGGCGCAGTCATCGACGAATCCGGTGAGCGTCGCCGTGGCCATCCGGAAGCCGTCGAGCGCCACCATCCGCAGGGTGCCCTCAGAGACTGTCATCCGGATAGCGGTCAGAGCCTGCCGGTTCTCATCGCCGGACGCCGCAAAGCTGACCCCGTCAATCATCTCTTTCAGCGTCACCGCCGGGACGGTCAGCGTGTGCGCAGCCCGGAAGGTGCCAGTGTCCGGGAACTCCGCCGCGTCCATCGCGGTCAGGCTGCTCCGGCTCCTGCCGCACCGCACCTTGGCCATGCCGTCCGACAGTTCCAGATCAACTTCGCTGTCCGGGAGCCGCCTCACAAGATCTGAGAGCAGCTTGCCGGGGAGGACGGTCTTGCCACCTTCGTCCACCCAGGCAGATACCGTCGTCCGGATGGTCATGTTGCCATTGGTCGCGGTCAGGGTGACGGCGTTCTCTCCGGTCTCCAGCATCACACCTTCCATCACAGGGCGCACGGGTCTGGACGCAATAGCCCTGTTCACCACGGCCAGCGCCGCGCCGAGTTCACCTGTCTGCATCTTGCACTTCATGGATGTTGTTCCTTTCTTGGTTGTATAATTCATCTGTTCAGACTTTCTGAACGGGTTTTCGCTGTTTCTGAATGGTTTTTCCAAGCCTCTGCTGTGATTTCCGGTTGACTCTGAATGCCGTTGTGGTATCCTCCGCTTGAATGGAGGTGTCCCGGATGGATGTACTCGCCACCGTGTTGCTTATCATAATCGCCATTGCAATCTGGCTGTATCTTGACCCAACCAACCGGATCCGCAGCTATCGCAAAGCTGAACAGAAGGATCTGGAGTATTACCACTCCCATCCGGGATGCACCCTGGAGGAAGCCCACCGGAACCGTGAGCGTTTCTATCGCCGCAGAGGGCTTTAGTCCTCGTCCTCTTTCTTGTCCTCCATCTTTCTGATGAAGCATACGTTATCGAGGACCACCACATCCTTCCCGGCCTCCAGCGCCCGAAGCCCGGACCCGGAACACCCCATCTGGTCCGCCGTGACGAACCGCACCTTGTCCAGGTCGTAGGGGCACTTGTGACCGGAAGAGAAGTAAACCATCACTTTCACGAACTCACACTTCCTTCCATGTTTTTCGAGCCAATTTCAGCCTCTCTGCCGCAATGGCTCTCTCTTCATCCGAAAGCTTGCGGCCCGAAATCAGGTTGATTTTCATGGCTTCTACAGGCAAACTCGCGTAGATGCACCCGTCGTTGTCTTCCGGCTGTGCAAGGATGGTCACCCGGTCCGGGAATTTGTCCGCGAGTCGGCGGATTTTATTGATCCACTTTCGTTCATCCGATGAGAAGAACGCCCTGTCTTTATCACAATAGCTGAAACTGGTTTCCATCTCTTCAGTAGCCCTCCTCCGTCGCTTTCCTGATAATGTCGTTGAACTTCCCGCGACCGCCGTAAACCTTCTTCGCTAACGCGGTCAGGAATCCAATCCTCCGGTCGAAGACGTCACCGGGCTGGCACTTGACCACGGTCTTTGTCCCGTCTGCCCACAGCACGACTGTGGCAGGACCATTGTAGATCACGCGCTTCACCTCAGGGCCGCACTTCTCCTTGCCCTTCAGCTGGTCGGTATTCACGCCCAAAACCATACCGGTGATATGGACCTTGGTCGGCTCTCCGATGTGGCTATTCTCCCAGGCAATGTCGAACGGCCTGATTGCAATGATGTCTTCGCCGTCCTTAATGGTCACTTCTCTCATTCGCACACCTCCCCGCACAGTTTGCACACAGCCTCATATTTCATACCATCGACCTTCCGGCGATACTCCCTGATGGCCTCGCTCACCATCATGGACACTACGTCGGCGGGTTCTTTTTTGATGGTGGCAGCCATCTCTTCCAGGGTGTCAAGGTAGAACCCGTTGTTGACCTCCAGTTCAATCTTCATGCTTTCAGCCTCCTTCTCCGCTCCTTTTCGCGCTGTCTAATCGCCGTCCGGGCGGCCCGCCGCTTCCGGTTCGCGAGGGCGTGAAGCATCTTGCAGATACGCCGCACTTGTGCGCACGACATCTCCATGTATCCCGTGAACGTCATGTTGCGTAGTCCGAAGTCCAGCGGTTCCCCTCCCGGTTCCGGCGGAAGCTCTGCCTCCGTAATTACCACAGGCAACCCGTCCTCAAAGAACAGCCTTCCGCCATGCGGCAGAATCCAGTCACCGCCATTCAGCTTCGGCGGCATCAGTCGCCACCTCCATCCTCGTACACTAATTCTTTCGCCTTGTCCTCACAGAATTTCAGGATCATGTTCACCACGGCCTCGGTGGGCTTTGCCTCCAGCCAGCGCGTCCCGACAGACCTGAACTGCCACCAACCATTGTGGGCATCCCATTCGAGACAGCCCACGGAATAGACATAGTGCGTATATGTCTTTCGTTCACCCGTGCGACCGTCAACCGCCACATACGGTTCGCAGTCAACGTGCTTGACAATGTCGTACTTTGGCGGCGTCCCCGTCGGGGGCAGGCCGACATAGGTCACATCCCGAATTTGCAAGCCGTCCACAACACCGGTGTATTCCATCTGTCAATCCTCCCATTCTCCCACCCCCAACGTCATTCCAGACCACTTGCATCTGCCGTCCGTCACCCTGTATTCCAGCTCGTGCGGCAGGGCATCTTCCATGACCTCCCTGTAAGGGCATTTCCTCGCCTCTACATCGGTCTTATCACACAGGAGGCACTCATGGTGGGCCATGTAGTCCACCAATTTGTTGAGGGTGATTGCCGCCACATACCTGTGGTGTTCCGTGTCCACAGTCTTGATGCCGGGGGCCTCTACTTTGGTGTAAATCCGGGTGTGCCTCATGTCCTGTTGAATCCTCGCCAGCTTCTTGAGCGGCACGGTGTCGCAGATGGCCTTGAGGGCATCGGCCCCGGTGTCCAGAGCGGTCTTCAGGGCCTCAGTCTGCCCCCGCGCTTCAAGCCCCGGGATGGCATCGGTCATCGCGTCCAGGCTGCCCACGAGCGACAGGATTGAGGTGTACTCCCGGCCTGTCAGCGGTCTGCGCTCACTCATGATGATCCTCCCATAGGGCGACTGCCGCGCCGAATACGCAGGACACCACCACGCACAGCAGGATAATTCCAAATGTTGTCACCACGGCTCCCTCCTCTTCTGCGCCTCTGTCGGCCTGTCGCTCCACGCCCGCCAACCGAGCGAGTCCCACTTGCCGTACCAGTCGCCGTCCCACGCGCACCCGTGGCCGTCAATGGCGTTGAAGCGCACCCCGGACGGCTTGATGGGGTCTTCCTGTGCGAGTGCCCAGAAGCATCTGCTGTGGCTGTTTTCCGGGCACTCCTCCACGAATACAGGCCAGCCCCAGCCGTCATCGCCGTGGGCGTAGACCTCCATCTCTGAGGGGGTCAGGACGTGCGGGTTAGTTGCCATCGTTATCATCCTCCTTCGGCGGTTCGGGGAGCGGCTGCCAGTACATGACATTGCTATTCATTCCGCACCGCCACGCACCATCCATGTAGTAACCGATGACGATATTGAAGCGCCCGGCCTTTGTCTTTGTGCAGAC
>Ga0326513_10000447_pt1 | contig 34958 bp, 50 predicted proteins | sample 2_2465_0518_D_FD_203654 | JGI IMG/M metagenome (GOLD analysis project Ga0326513, IMG submission 203654) | Bovine rumen microbial communities from UC Davis, California, United States - 2_2465_0518 | ecosystem: Host-associated > Mammals > Digestive system > Stomach > Rumen | place: USA...
AAGACGCTGACCGCATTTGCGGAGCGCATCGAGCGCACGGAGCAGATTCTGGACGAGCTTTATGACATATAAGGAGGGCAGGCATGGAACGCATTAAAGTTGGCGTCAAGCCGGTCGGCAAGCCCCTGCACGCAGAGTGGGTCACGAACGACCTGCAGAGCTTCCAGAACATCGTCGGCGGCAACATCGAGCTGTTCCGGGTCACGGAAGGCTTGGCAATCATCTGCAACGAAGAAGGCCGCATCAACGGCATGAGATACAACTGTAAGCTCTGTGGTCAGCAGTTCTTCGGCGACATCGCCTTCGTCGGAATCGCTGGCGAGAACTTCACGGACTGCGCAGACATTAAACTCTTAAAGATTATATTCGGGGAGGTATAACCATGAAACTCAACACAACGCGAGTCATCGTAATATTCTGCATCAGCTTCGCCGTCATGCTGGCGGCACTGCTCAACATCCCGGCACTGTCGCAGCCGGAGACATGCGTCCGGGCCGCACTGGTCATCACCGGAGCTTATGCCTGGTTCGCCGGCGTACTGTGGGCGAACGTCGTCCTGCCCATGATGCGAAAATAAAAAGGCCCGTTGTGGTTGGCTCACAAACGGGCGACAAGTTCGCGCTATTCTTTCCGGCGCGAGCGGGTAGCAAAAGATTCTTCGGAGGTCTTTGCACCTCCATCTTATCACATTGTTAGGAGGATACACAAGTGGCAACATTATACAGTCTTACCGCAGAATACACGCAGTTGCTTGAGATGGCTGAGGACCCGGACACAAGCCCGGAAACCATGGCCGACACTCTGGAAGCTCTTTCCGGAGAAATCGAATATAAAGCCGACGGATACGGAATGGTTATCCGCGAGCTGTCAGCAGATTCCGACAAGTTAAAGTCGGAGATCACACGTCTTAAGGAGCGTAAGGACGCTATCGACAATAACATCAAGCGCATGAAAGAGAGCTTGCAGGCGGCCATGATCGCCACGGAAAAGCGCAAGTTCAAGACCACTCTTTTCACATTTTCCGTACAAAAAAATCCCGCGTCCGTCGTTATGGACGAGCCTTGTATCGAAAACATCCCCGAAGACTATCTGAGATATAAGGATCCGGACATCGATAAGAAGAGGATCCTGGCTGACATAAAGGCAGGCAAAGATCTGACTGGCATTGCACACCTCGTGCAGACAGAGAGCCTGCGGATTAAGTAAGGGGGTGGTGATATGGCAATCCTGGTTATGATCTACGGCCAGAGCGGTACCGGCAAGAGCACCAGCCTGCGGAACTTTGAGCCTGACGACGTCTGCATCATTAACGTCTCCGGCAAGCCGCTCCCGTTCAGGAAGAAGCTGAACACGAACAACACGGACAGTTACGCGCAGATCCTGAAGAACCTCAAGAGTATTTCGAAGCCGAGCATCGTGGTGGATGACGCCACGTACCTTATGGTGAACGAGTTCATGCGGAACGCGAAAGTCACCGGCTATCAGAAATACACCGACATGGCATACAACTTCAATTACCTGGTCGATGCCGCGGCACAGTTGCCGGATGACAAGATCGTGTACTTCATGGGGCATTCTGATCAGGCGGACGATGGGCGCGAGCACTTCAAGACCATCGGCAAGATGCTCGACAACTACGTGACGCTGGAGGGCAAGTTTACCATCGTCCTGAAGACCGTCGTGAAGGACGGGGAGTATATGTTCTCCACCCAGAACAACGGACAGGACACGGTCAAGTCGCCGATGGGGCTGTTTGACCACGCAATGATACCTAATGATTTGAAGGCCGTGGATTCTGCCATACGTAGTTACTATTCGATAGGAGGTGACGGCTGATGAGATTGAGTTATGAATTCATAAGAGACAGCCTTCCAGGTCACGACGAACGCACTAGAAAAATATTAAAAGAAAGCTATTATCCGTTCGATTGCTGTATCGATGACGGAATGGTTTGTTTCTGGAAACGCTACGGAAAGCGTTCTGGGGAAGTCAGTATAATTTTCGACCATACTACTAAAGAACTTGAACGCATAGAGGCAGACGTGAAACACGTTGATGAAAAAGGGCGTTCACAAGCATTTATGGATGTTGCGAACTTTGTTTATAAGATGGCGAAGAGAGAATACATAGAATAGCAGAATGCAATGAATAAAGAATTTTACCAACCTACGACAAAAGCAGAATTATAGGAGGATAAAAACATGAAAAAAATCGACATGACCAACGTACAGGAAGCGGGCGATTTCAGCCGCCCCACAGCAGGCGCATATATCTGCACCATCACGGCGGTGACGGACGTTCCCGCGAAGGAATACCTGAAGGTCGCTTACGACATCGCCGTGGGCGAGCACAAGGGCTACTACTCCGAACTCCGCGCCGCACATCCAGACTGGGAGTGGGCCGGCGTGTACGTCAAGTCCTACAAGTCTACCGCGCTCCCGATGTTCAAACGGTTCTGCACAGCGGTCAGCCGGAGCAATGGCAACTACGTCTTTGACGGCGGCGCAGTGAACGCGGATGAAAAGACCCTCATCGGCAAGCGCGTCGGCCTGCTGCTTCAGGACGAAGAATACTACAACAACAGCGGCGAGAAGAAGACGCGCCTGATCGTCAACCGCGAGTTTCCCATAGACAAGCTGGCAGAGCAGAAAACCCCTGCTCCGAAGCTGCTGAAGGACGAAGGACCGAAGAAGCCGGACGGCTTCATCAACATCGGCGTGTCTGACGATGACGAGAGCGAGGTGCCGTTTGATTGATAATCGAAGACACCCGCCAGAAAGCCGGTAAGCACGACCTGAAGCACCAGTACTTCGACGAGAACGGCATCGAGATCCTGCGGTGCAAGTTGCCATTCGGTGACTATGCGCCGGTCCCGGCCATCTCCATCGACACGAAGGAGAATATGGACGAGATCGCCAACAACATCTGCGGATCCGAGCACAAGCGGTTCATCGCAGAATGCAAAGGCGCGAAGGCCGCAGGGTGCAAGCTGATCATTCTCGTGGAGAACCGCAACGGGATCACGGATGTGTCCGAAGTCCACACGTGGATAAACCCGCGGGTGGTCTACTCCGCGAAGTGCGTTCAGGGCGACCGGCTCCAGAAAGCGATGGAAACCATATCAGAGCGTTACGGGGTGCAGTTCATGTTCTGCGCCCCCGAAGACGCCGGACGAACAATCACGGAGATACTGCAACATGAGTATGATGGACGCGGCAATTGAATATGCCACCAAATACGGCTGGGCCGTCTTTCCTCTCGCACGGGGTGCAAAGCGGCCCTTGACGCCGCACGGATGCAAGGACGCGAAAAAAGACGTTGGGGCTATCCGCGCATGGTGGACGAGATTCCCTGATGCCAACATCGGGATCGCAACCGGCTCCGCGTCTAACCTGATTATCATCGACGAAGACCTCGACGAGAACAAAGGCAAGGACGGATACAAGGCTGTAAGGGAGTGGGAACGGGATAACGGGACGCTGCCGGAAACGGTTCGCGCTATCACAGGGAGAGGTGGGGCGCACGTTTATTATCATTATACCGGCGACGACTTCGGGAACCGTGAAGACATCCTGGAGGGCGTAGACGTAAGAGGCGAAGGCGGCTATGTGGTCGCCCCGCCATCCGTCCACCAGAACGGAATGGTCTATCAGTGGGAATATGCCCCGGATGAGATCCCGCTCGCCGAAGCTGACGAAACAGTGCTCGCCTTCCTCCGGATCGGGAAGGAAGCCGGCTCGGATCGTAAGCAATTCCAGATGCCGGACACCATCCCGGACGGTGCAAGGAACGCCACTCTGTACAGACTGGCTTGCTCGTTACAAGCGCAGGGCGTGCCGGATGACGGCATATTGTCAGCGGTGGAAGCGGCGAACAATGAACGCTGCGTCGAGCCGCTGGAGGCTGAAGAGATCCATAAGCTCGTCAAGAGCGCACTGACGCACCAGAAGGGCGAGCTGAAGATCATCCGCACCGGCCTGCCGGAATGGCGGCCGCCTGAACTCGATTACAAGGTGACGAAGGACGGCGAAATCACAGACCAGCCGAAGCAGACCATCGCGAACTGCGAGGAAGCCATCTTGTACGACAAGGCACTATATGGCCGCATCAGATACAACGAGATCGCCTACGCGCCTTTCGTATACGGCTCCTTACCATGGCGGGCGGCGCGAGGTTGGAGAGAGTGGACAAACGTCGACGACTCGAACCTCCGGGCATACATCGAGGACAACTATGGCATGAAGTCCATGGAGAAAATCATGGATGCCCTGACGAACGTGTCGAACCGCTACCCCGTGAACCCTATCAAGCAGATGCTTGAGGAGTGTCACGAACGATGGGACGGAAATAAGCACGTCGAGGATCTGCTCCCGTCCATGCTGGGCGCGGAAAAGACAGAGTACACGACCGAAGTCATGCGGCTCTTCATGCTCGGCGCGGTGTCTCGGGTGTATCATCCCGGATGCAAGTACGATTACATGATGGTACTCGTCAGCGGCCAGGGCACGGGCAAGTCAACATTCCTGCGCATGCTGACACTTAACGACGCCTGGTTCCATGACAACTTTAACACACTTGACGGCGACAAGGCCTTCGAGAAGCTGCGCGGCATGTGGATCATCGAGCTTGCAGAACTGCAGGCACTCAAACGAGCCAAGGACAGCGAGATCACAAAGGCCTTCATAACCTCCCGCGTGGACACGTACCGCACGCCATACAACCGACGGACAGAGCAACGACCGCGGATGTGTGTGCTGGCAGGAACGTCTAACCCGGTCGACTTCCTCACGGATCGGACGGGCAACCGGCGGTTTCTGCCGATAACGTGCGACGTGAAGCCGGTGACGTTCGACATGTTCGCGGACGAGATCGCAACGAAAGCGGAGATGGCGCAGGCGTGGGGCGAGATCATGGACGAGTTCAAGCACTGCGGCGAAAAGCCAAAGCTGACGCTCCCGAAGCGGCTGCAGCAGATCGCGGTCAACATGCAGACGGCATACCTCGAAGAGGATCCTGATGTCGGCGTCATCCAGGAATGGCTTGAGCAGACCGACGAACGGCGCGTGTGCATCCTGATGCTGTGGCGGAAAGCCCTGCAGAGGCAGTACGAACCGCTGACCAGGAAGGACGTGAACCGGCTGCACGAGATCATGAAAAACGCGGTTGCCGATAAGTGGCAATATGTGGGCAAAAAAAAGTTGAAAGATTACGGGGTGCAGAGGTGTTACGACCGGAAAGACGAGTTTATAACCGTAGATTCGGGCGAAATTCCCTTTGATTAAGCCAAAAAGGTTGCCGAGCGAAGTTATCGGCAACCCTCTCGGCAACCCTCTCGGCAACCCTTGAAACGACGTATTTACGTGCTTTTCTTACTATAGGTTGCCGTGGTTGCCGTAAATTCTATATAAAAGATAAAATAATTAGTAATAATAAAATAGGTATATATAGGAATTTCTCGGCAATACGGCAACCTCGGCAACCTTTTAAGGTAAAAATCAATGACAAATGAAGCTATTAACGACTACCTGAAGGACATCTACACAGTCTTCAAGCGGCACCGTGGGAAGCGTCCCATCACGGACGAGGAGAAGGAATACATCTGGGACGAGATGGACGCGGTCACGGATAAATATGCCGTATATCGCACGGAGAACCCTGCAGACGGGTTCGCGAATGAAGACATATACAAAGTTACGAAGTGGCTCTTTAACGAGCTTGAGAGGGCTGAAACATGATCGTTGCACACTACAATCTTGTTGACACGACAACCGGCGAGACGGTGATGGAGGACGCCATGGCGAAGGACATCGCCAGCCGTCTGGGCGTGCCGATTAAGACGGTATACAATGCCGCGTCACGGCACACACGCGTCGGCAAGCGATACACGGTGCAGGCGCAGGATGGAAGCAAGGAGACGGAGCATACCTACTCTGTGGAGTTCAAGGCATACTTCACGGCAAAGTGGAACCGCTACCGGCGGGCCCTCGGCTTGCCAGTGGAAGAGGGAGGCGAATGATGACAACGGAAGAAGCGTATGCCGCTGAGCAGAAACGCGTCGAGAAGCGCGAGAAGGAACGCCGGTTTATCAACGATCTGATGAAGTGCATTCCGCTCCCGCCGAAGGTAATTGACCCACCGAAGCGCGGCTACCAGAAGCAGGTGACGTGCAGGAGGTGCGGGGCCGTGGTGAGCGAGTGTCACTGGAATTACTGCCCGAATTGCGGTCAGACACTCATGGCGGCCAGTTATGCCGGAACGCATGGATGGACTGCCGCGAAGGCCGACAAGGCATTCCGCGAGATGATGGAAGGACGGGACACGGATTATGATTAGACGAGGAGCACCAGACAGACCGCACGGTACGGAATACGAGATGGTCGGCATCCATGACATAAACGTCGGCGATGTGGTCATTCTGGAGAGCAAGCACTATTACTACAAGACCGGCAAGCCGGCAGACTCGGATTACTTCCGCACGGTTGTGGGAGAGCATCCGACCGTCAGCGGGATGATGAAGCACCTTGTCAGTGAGCCGGACGCAACATTCTTATCTATCCCGCCGTGGCAGATGGGATGGATATACGCCGGAAACGGTGAATATAATCAAATGTGGAGGGCTAAAGATGGAACTGAGATTCGATAACTGTGATTACTCAATCAGCGGAACGCCGGAAGAAATGTGGGCATTCCTGACACTCGACAATGAGCCGGAGCAGGTCGCGCCGGTCACGATCCAGACGGCGACCACTCCCGCAGTGGTGGAGACACCTGCGCCGGAGCCGAAACCCGCCGCGAAGAAACCGAAGCCGCGGAAGGAAATCGACTGGCCCAAAGCGAAGGCCTTGCGCGATGCTGGATGGAGCTACGAGAAGATAGGCGATGAGCTGCACTGCTCCGCGCAGAACGTGGCGAATCATCTGAAGCCGATGGAGGAGGCAGAGCGCAATGGATAATCAACACGCCATCGCCATCCTGCGCCGGATGCAGGAGCCGGAAGCCTACGAGCCGCAGATAACAGCGGAGGCGTTTGAGGCACTCGGCATGGCAATCAGGGCAATCAGGATGACGGAAGTGCTTGCAGGGGAGTTGGACGGATGCCCGCTCCCAGCTCCCTGTCATAAGCTGTTCGACACAGGATGGTGCAAGGAACACTGCAAGAGTCAGGAAGCAACAGCCGCGTGCTGGCTGAAATATGCGGAGGTGGTAGTGGATGACCATTTTGCCGAAGTCAGCAAAAAGGCAACACAGCCAGAACAGGTAAGGACACAAATGTCCTCAGCAGACTGCATCAGCCGACAAGCGGCGATTGATGCGCTTGGAGAAGAGCCAGAAGTTTGGTCTGGGAATGACGAATATGCACAGGGACTTAATAACCAATGGCATTATGATGTTAATGCCCTGAAAGCCGTGCCACCCGCACAGCCAGAACCGTGTGAGGATGCGGTGAGCAGAGAAGCGGCGATTGATATATTTGATGATTACAACGTATCGGTAGAAAACGGAGACCTTGAAGCATATAGCCGTGATAGAAAGAGGTTGTGTGCGTTGCCATCCGCACAGCCAGAACGCACATGCGTAAATTGTGGCAGGACAGCAAATAACGGGGGATGGTATGCAGACGGGAGAACAAGATGCCCGATAGAAGAACATTATGCATTGCCGAAAGATGGGTACTGCCATTTGTGGGAGAAAAGGAACGTTACGGATGACGATTATCCAGAAAGGCGGGAAGAAAATGGATGACTCAATCAGCCGTCAGGCGGCGATTGATGAAATAAGAAGATGCAGGTTTGTTGTTGATGCTATTGAAAAAATTAGTAAACTGCCATCCGCACAGCCAGAACAGCAGTGGATACCGTGCAGTGAGAGATTGCCTGCGTACGGCGAGGATGTGCTTATATCAATCGGTGGATACTGTAATGTTGGGCATATTGTTCCGGTTAACGAAGAAGAGCAATACCACTGGTATTTTTCTGGTTGGTATCATTTTCCGAACGATGTTGACGCATGGATGCCACTTCCAGAACCGTGGAAAGAAGGTGAAGCGGAATGAGAGCGATAAAAGGGAGGTCGTTTTACAAAGAACCGTGGTACAACAGCTATCGTTGCATGAGAAGCAGATGTTATCGACCAAAAGACCCAAGTTACAAGTACTATGGCGGTCGAGGAATCAAGGTTTGTGATGAATGGTTAAACATTGAGAACTTTGAAAAATGGGTAAAGGAACATCCGTATTTTGATGGAGCTACTCTTGACAGGATTAATGTAGATGGTGATTATGAGCCTTCTAATTGTAGATGGGCAACAATGGTAGAACAGGATAACAACCGAAGAAATACGCTGTATGTTGAATGGAATGGTGAAAGTCACACTATTTCTGAATGGGCAAAAATAACAGGACTAAACAGAAGCACTTTGAACAACAGATATTGGCGAGGCGACAGGGGAGATAGGTTATTTGAGAAAGTGAGGTATGAAAGATGTCACGCTTGATTGATGCTGACGAACTTGAGCCAGATGCTGAATATGATGACGGCGAGTATTGGGCATATTCCAGAACACAGATTGAGAACGCTCTTACCATCGAGCCGAAGAAGGGGAGATGGATTCCATTTGATATTCCTTGGTACGAGTGTTCAGAGTGCGGCGCGGTCAGAGAAAACAAGGCGTTTATGGAACATTATTGCCCTAACTGCGGAGCGGATATGAGAGAAGGTGAATCTGATGGCTGAATACATAATGCGGGAATCAGGATATCCGGGACGGCTTGAGACCGAAATTGTTGGGGAGCTGACACGATGTAAGGATTGCAAGTGGTGGCATGATGCTCCTACTTCTGACGGTTACAACAGCTGTGAAAAAGATGCACTAATAAGGCACGAGGACTTCTTCTGCGCGGCGGCAGAACGGAAAGAGGGTGAAGCGTAACATGATATGCGGTGAATGCAAATACAACCGCTGTGACCGTGATTATGATGACAAGCGGTTTTTCTGCGGAAACGAAGACAGCGAATATTACGGATGCGACACCCGTTATGATGACGGTTGCGACGACGGGGAGGAAAAAGAATGATCCGCGCAATAATCGGTTTCTGGATTTTCTGTTGCGCCGGCATGATCGCCGTGGTGCTGTGGCAAGACGTATAAGGGAGGAGACAAATGAGCAGAACTAAACTGTGCATAACCTGCAGATTCTATGACGACTACTTCACGAGGCACTGCGATAACCCCGCCTCGCTGAACCACGGCGAGGAGATGGAACCGCACTGCGTCTGCAAGGACTGGGCGCCAAGCAAGGGAGGCGATACCAATGACACGCGCAGAACTGCGCCGCCAGAAGCGCGAACAGAGTAAGGCCGGCATCACCCGCGTCTTTACCGAGGCACAACTCGCGGAGCATGATCGGCAGGTCGTCGCCGCCTACAAGCAGAACGCCGACCGGCACATGCGGAAAGTCTGGGACGAATACGACCACCGCCAGCGCGATGAGTTCGACAAGCACATTAACGAACTCTGGCACCAACGATGGGAGGAGTTAAACACCGGCACGCCGGAGGAGCAGATAGACACCATGCTGTCTTACCTGCTCGCCATCTCTGCCCGCGTCCTGATCGAACGCTTCGGATGGCTCCCGCTTAACGGTCACCGCTTCACCAAGCGCAACAAGATCGTGAGGTTCTGTAACGCGGTGATTGAAGAGCTTGACCGCATTGCCCACAATAAAAACATTGGTGCGCATGAGTACGCCGCCGAGACGTACCGGCTCTATGGCGTGCGGTTCATGATGGAGGAAACTGATGACGAAACACAGACCACTTTCACCAAAGAATAAATACTATCTGCCGAAGGAGACCTTCCTGATGGTCATTCACTACTGCCGGCAGTATCCCGAATGGGTCGAACAGCTTGAAGCCCTGACAGATACCGCCCGCGCTATTCGGTACGATGTGGATCACGTGCAGACGTCTAATGATTCTGATCCGACGTCAGACCTTGCCATGAGGCGGGCAGAGATATCGCGGAAGAAGGACATGGTCGATACACTGGCAGTGGAGATAGGCGGCATCATGGCGAAGTGGTTAATCCGCGGCGTGTGCTATGGCGATCCGTTCTACCAGCTGAAGCATGACGGGATTCCGTGCGGCAAGGATTTATACTACCTCCTGCGCCGGAAGTTCTATTACGAGATCTCTCGGAAAGTATAAATTGCCGTAATCAGGGGACAACTTCCTGTGCTATGATGTAACCGTGAACAGGTGGCAAGTGAGTAATGACCCATTGATACCTTCATTTTTCTTTTTCATAGGTAGCCTCCTTCAAGGGGAACAGCAGACGAACACCACGCCTGCTGTTTTCTTTTGGAGACGAACCACCCAGGCTAAACAGTTGCATCCTCTCAATGCAGCTCCTTTGCGGATGACGGCAAGCCGCGTAATTAAATACCGTTGACCGGGCGCAAACACGTCCGGTCTGTCTTTTGATACCCTACCCCCTTTTGAATACCGTACCCCTTTGTTTTACCCCCTCCCCCTCTGCGCCAGAGGCCCGGAGAAAGTACCCCAACCAATTTAAACACCCCCACCCCCCTGCGAAAGCCCCGCCCCTATCGGCACGGCAATGCAAGGTGGTGGCGCACCAGGTCGCAGACGCAAAGGATTTTTCACCATGAGAACCGACAGAGAAAAAGGTAACCGGGGTGCATTCGAAGCCGCCCGCATGAAAATCCTGAAGACCCAGACAATCTGCGGGATATGCGGCAAGCCTGTCGACTTCTCGATCCGCAACCCGCACCCGCTCGCCCCAACAGTGGATCACATTATTCCAGTCTCGAAAGGTGGTCATCCAACAGACATTGCAAACCTGCAGCTCGCGCATCGTTGCTGCAATCGCGAGAAATCTGACAAACTTCTCGAGGCAAAGCGAGCGGAGGACCCCGACTCCGACGAGATCGTCGCAAATGATGTCCTTGAGCAACACTACCACTGGATAAATTACCGCCCGGCTAATTAAATTTTTGCCGGAAACGACTGCGGGGGTGATTCCCCAGACGCCCCCACGCCGTCAGTCACAGCAGCGCATTGTACAGAAAAACACATGATGACATGTCAACTATAAGGAGATAGCAAATGAATTACGACAATCCCCAGAGCCGGAATGAAGCGATTTTGCAGAACATTCTCGGCGCGGATAATGTATTGGAGCCGCCGCAGAGCAGGACGGAAGCGGCCCTGACGGCGATCCTGAACGGCGAGGAGTACACGGGCGAAGCGAAGAGCCGCGTGGAGATGCTGTTGAAGGAGATAAGCCAGCAGGGTGGCGGCAATGTCGATGTGGAGGCACTGGCGGTTGACCAGAACGGAACCTATACCGCCCCGGAAGGCACCGCGTACAGCCCTGTTACCGTGAATGTCTCCGGCGGCGGTGGGCAGGAAGTGCCGGAAAAGGACGTCAATTTTATTGATTATGATGGCACGGTCTTATATAGCTATACCGCGCAGGAGGCACTTGCGCTGACCGCTCTGCCCACGAATCCGAGCCATGAGGGACTTACGGCGCAGGGGTGGAACTATACTCTGGCGGAAGTTAAAACGGAAGTAAATGCAGTTGGCGGTGCGACCGTAGGACAGATGTATGTTACGGATGACGGAAAGACGAGGATATACTTAGATATCCCAGAAGACACTCCCACGAATAGGCTTACATTCAATATGACTATTCAATCCACGGTATCTGGGAATCTCGTTATTGATTGGGGCGACGGTACTTCTATCACATCTGGAGAAACTTATGCGGCCAATATAAATCACACATATCAAAGCGGCGGGAAATATACAATTACAGTAGCAGTCACACAAGGCACAGCGGCAATTATAAGTTTATTATTTGGGGATTATTATTGTGCGCAGGCATGGATTAAGAAAATTCATGTAGGGGCTTCAATAACAGGATTTAAAGTTGGCGCCCTAGTATCGAATCTGGAATGCCTTACAATCCCATCTGGGGCAACGATTGAAGGGGCAAGTGCTTTCGCTTCCTGTTATTCTTTGAAGTGTATAATTATACCGTCAGGCACTACTTCGATAGGGCAAACTGCATTTGTTGAGTGTAGTTCGTTAAAAAAAATATCTATTCCTCCAACTGTAATGAGTATTGCAAAAAATTGTTTCTACAAAAGTAGCGCAATAGAGCGCATTGATTTACCATACAGCATAACGTCCATAAAAGACTATTTGTTTTTCAACTGTTTCAATTTAAAACGATGTAATATTCCGTCTTCAATAACAACAATAAAAGATAGCGCATTTTCGTATTGTTACACTATGGGAGCGGCTGTAATACCGGCGAATGTTACAACGATTAATGGCAGTGCTTTCTTTGGTTCTGGAATAGGCGAATACCATGTAAAACCAATAGCCCCGCCTACGATTACGCCAACTTCGCTTGCTGTTGGCGATGGAACTAAAATCTACGTCCCCGCCGCATCTCTTGAAACTTACAAGACCGCGACAAACTGGTCTTCTTACGCAAGCAAAATGGTAGGAGAGTGATAACATGGTCATATACGAAAACATAGACAACAATCTTATCCGCGCCTACTCTGACGCGGGCATGCTCATCCACGGCGGCAATCCCGAGGGCGACTATGCCGAGGCAATCGACCCCGCCGAACTGAACAGAACCTACACCGAAACCGACACGCCTATCCCTGCCGACCCTGCCACCGATGAGGACTATGCCACAATCGGACGTATCATGATGGGGGTGGAAGAATGAGCATAATTGACAAAGCGCGGAAACTCCGCAGAACAATCGAAAGCCTTGCCATCAGCCTTGACGACGAATCAGCCGTGAAAAACGTGGAACTGTTCACGCTGTGGCATCCCGACACGGACTATGCCGTGGATGACCGCCGCAGATATGGTGACTACCTCTACAAATGCCTGCAGGCGCATACCTCGCAGGCTGACTGGACACCTGATACCGCCGCGTCGCTCTGGGCGCGTGTCCTCATCCCTGACCCGCATGACATCCCCGACTGGGTGCAGCCGTCAAGCACGAACCCCTATATGAAGGGCGATAAGGTGCGCCATCTTGGCAAAATCTGGGTGTCTGATGTGGATAACAATGTCTGGGAGCCGGGCGTGCCGGGTACGGAGACACTGTGGCATGAGGTGGAAGCATAAGGAGCAGACTAATGGATTATATCGGAATTGAAGGGCTTCGGAAGAAGCTTGAAGCAAAGAGAAGCCGGATTCATGTCCGGTATAGACATTACGAGATGAAGCACGTGGCGCGGGATTTTGAAATCTCCACGCCGCCCGAACTGCGCTGGGACATGAGCATCCTCGGATGGTGCGCGAAGGCAGTGGATTCCCTCGCGGACCGGCTGTCCTTCATACAGTTCGACAACGACGTCTATGACATGAACGGCATTTACGCGGCGAATAACCGCGACGTACTCATTGACTCCGCGATCCTGGGCGCGCTCATCAGCGCGTGCGACTTCATCTACATCACGAAGGACGAGACCGGCTACCCGCTGATGCGCGTCATCGACGGTGCACACGCAACTGGCGTTATTGACCCAGTCACAAGCATGCTGAAGGAAGGCTATGCCGTCATCGAGCGTGACGAGAAAGACCAGGCGGTGATTGAAGGCTACTTCACGCCGGAATATACAGCCATCTATGAGCGCGGTGTCCTGGTCGGGACCACTCCGAACCCTGCACCGTATCCGCTTCTGGTCCCTGTGGTGTACCGCCCGGACGCGGTGAGACCGTTCGGGCATTCCCGCATCAGCCGGGCCTGCATGAGCATCGTGGACAGCGCGGCAAGGACCGTGAAGCGGTCAGAGATCTCCGCGGAATTCTATTCCTTCCCGCAGAAGTACCTGCTCGGCACCAGCCCCGATCTCGAGAAGCTGGACAGATGGCGGGCGACAATGTCAACCATGCTCCGCATCGACAAGGATGAGGACGGCGACCGCCCTGTGGTGGGACAGTTTCAGCAGCAGACCATGACGCCGCACATCGAGCAGCTTCGGATGTTCGCCGGGCTGTTCGCCGGAGAGACCGGTCTGACGCTCGACGATCTTGGCTTCCCGTCCCAGAACCCTTCCAGCGCGGAAGCGATCAAGGCAAGCCACGAGAGCCTGCGCCTGCAGGCAAGATCCGCGCAGAAAACGCTCGGCGTAGGCCTGCTGAATGCTGGATACCTCGCTGCCTGTGTCCGTGACGATTACGGCTACCTTCGCAAGCAGGTCTCCTCAACCGTCATGCGCTGGGCACCGATATTCGAGCCTGACGCCGGCATGCTGTCTGGCATCGGTGACGCTGTGCAGAAGATCCAGATGTCCTTCCCTGATTACTTCACGGAGGACAAGCTTAACGCATTAACGGGTATCTGATATGGCAGAAACGGACGTATTACTTAAGAAGCTCGACAGGATCCGCGCAGAGACCGCCGGAAAGATGGGCAGAGCAATCACTTACGCGGAGGCCGGAAGGCGAGTGAGTCGGATGGCAAGCGCGACAGGACGCGAGCTGCTTTACTTCATGCGCGACAATTACGAGACCGGTATCACGGAAGCAGAGGCAATGACAATCATCCCGCCCGCGCTCCGTGGTAATTACCGCACGGCATCGGCTCTTGCCCTGTCAGCGCAGGAGACAGTAAACAAGCGTGCCAAAATCGGATTGAAGCCAATTGAAGCGGAGTTTGATGAAGACAAGGCGGCGAACCTTGCCAGGCACGTCGCGGAGACCGGTCCCGCGCCGGAGCTGGTCACCCTGGTCGAACAAAATGCCCGCGCAGTGGTGGATGACACATTGAAGAAGAACGCCACCGCGCACGAGAACGCCGGTCTGCAGGTGCGTGTGATCCGAACCTATGACGGCGTCGGCCTTGCCAATGGCAAAGTATCATGTGAGTGGTGCATGGATCGTGTCGGCGAGTGGGAGCACGTAGCGGATGCGCAGGCGGCTGGAGCATTCGAACGCCACTCCGGTTGTGGCTGTGAAATCGTATATCAAACAGTTCGGCTCCAATGGCAGAAACAAGGTAAGGATATGAACTGGCGTGATATAGAACCAAAAGACGCGCTCGCACGGCGCAGGACTTACGGCTTATAGGGGGCGGCAATGAACCGGAACAAAGACCCTGTAATATTAACGGAGGTATAGCTGATGGAGAGAGTCGGGAGACAATCCCCGACGGTATCCGTCATCTTGCCTTACCACGACACGCGAGGCATGGAGGCTATAGAGCTGTACAATGCCTCGGAACATGACGCGCTTGAATGGCAGGCGGCACTCACCTGCGACATCATGGCCGTGAACGACGACGGCCTGTGGATTCATCAGAAGTTCGGATATTCCGTACCGCGAAGAAATGGCAAGTCGGAAATGGCCCTTGCGCGGTGTATATGGGGATTGAAGAACGGTGAGCGCATACTGTACACAGCGCACCGGGCAAGCACGGCTCACTCCATTTGGGAGCGTTTGAGCCGGCTATGTGCGAAGGTAGATATACCGATTGACTCATCATTCAGGGCATTCGGTAAAGAACATCTGTACACCGCAGACGGCGGCGTGATTGAATTCCGCACCAGGACGTCCACAGGCGGTCTCGGCGAAGGTTACGACCTTCTGATCGTCGATGAGGCGCAGGAGTACACACCGGAGCAGGAGACGGCATTGAAATACGTCGTCACAGACTCCGCGAACCCGCAGACAATTATGTTCGGAACGCCACCCACGGCAATATCTGCCGGCACGGTCTTCCCGAACTTCCGCAAGAACATCCTGCATAACGATTCTTACGAATCCGGCTGGGCAGAGTGGTCTGTGCCGGAGATGTCGGACGTGTATAACGTGGACTTGTGGTACGAGACGAACCCGAGCCTCGGCACCGTTCTGAAAGAGCGCACGATCCGCTCGGAAATTGGCGACGACAAGACGGATTTCAACATTCAGCGTCTCGGTCTGTGGATAAAGTACAACCAGCGCAGTGCCATCAGCCGAAACGAGTGGGAAGCCCTGCAGGTAAAGAAACTGCCTGCGTTCAAAGGGCAGATGTTCGCCGGCGTCAAGTTCGGTTACGACGGCATGAACGCCGCTCTGGCTATCGCGATAAAGACCGCCGATGGAAAGATATTCTCGGAGGTTGTGAACTGCAAGCCAATCCGTGACGGCATCGGCTGGATAATCGAGTTTTTATCCGCCGCGAAAATCACGCACGTTGCTATTGACGGCAAAAACGGCGCGGATGTGCTCGTGGACGCGATGAAGGAAGCGAAGATGCGAAAGCCGGTCATCATGACCGTACAGCAGTTCATCAAAGCTAATTCCGTCTTTGACATGGCGATGGAGCGCGGCACCTTCGTCCACATGCACCAGACAGCCGTCACACAGGTGGTCACGAACTGCGAGCGGCGCAAAATAGGCACTGCCGGCGGGCTGGGATATCAATCCCTTCTCCTCGAGGCAGATATCGCACTTCTCGACAGCATGATCCTCGCACACTGGATTTGCTCGGAGACAAAGGACAAGAAGAAGCAAACAGCAGATTATTAAGGCATCCGTCAGGGTGCTTTTTTAATACCATTTACGGATACCGCCCGGAAAGCGGGATGAAAGGAACTAACAATGTCATTTACACCAATCGAAACACAGGAACAGTTTGACGCAGCCATTAAGGACCGGCTCTCACGCGATCGTGAAGCTTACGCGAAACGCTTCGAGGGATTCAAGTCCCCGGAAGACGTGCAGGCACTCACCAACCAGCTAAACGATAAGATAAAGAGCCTGGAAGACGCTGCAGCCGCCACGAAGACACTCCTCGCGGAGAAAGATGCGAAGATCGCAGAGGGCGAAACATACAGGACCGACCTGGTTAAAACGCGAATCGCTGTTTCTGCCGGACTTGACATTAAGTATGCGAACCGCCTGACAGGCACCACGGAAGACGAGTGGAAGAAGGATGCGGAGGATCTCGCGAAGGATTTTCGCACCGCGCACAATTTTCCGCCGATCGGAAGCCCGGAGCCGTCGGGATCATCAAAGGCAACCCGTTCCCAGTTCGCGGACTGGCTGAACGAACAGACTAACTAACAAAGGAGAAACAACATGAGCATCTCTATCTATCGCGGAGACATTAACCTCCCCACCGAAGTTTCTAATGAAATTCTGCAGAAGACTCAGGAAGCATCTGCCGTCATGCAGCTTGCACGCCAGATCGCACTTCCCGGCCGCGGCCTGACCATCCCGGTCATCACCGGAGACCCCGAAGCAACGTGGGTCGATGAGACCGATGCGAAGCCCGTAAGCAACCCCACTCTCGACACGAAGGTCATGCAGGCTTATAAGCTTGCCGTGATCGTTCCCTTCTCGGATGAGTTCAGACGTGACGCCGCTGCTCTGTATGACGAGTTGATCGCACGTCTCCCTGGTGCTCTGGCACTGAAATTCGACACCACTGTATTCCACGGGACCGCTCCGGGATCCAACTTCGATACTTTCGCGGCAGTAACCGCGCAGAGCATCTCCGGCTCCGGCGACAGCCCCGTGTATAGCGCGCTCGTTGCCGCGGACACCGACATCGCCGTACATAACGGCCTGCTGAATGGTTTCGCTCTGTCACCGCAGGCCAAGGGCGAGCTGCTTGCCGCTCTGGATGCTGACGGCAGACCGATCTTCATCAACAACGTGGCGGAGGGTGCTATCCCTCGTCTGCTCGGTGCTCCCGTAGCATATACCCGTGGCGCATTCGCGGCTGGATCTGCTGCTTCCGGCGATGATCCTGCTGTGCCGGATATCATCGGCTTTGCCGGTGACTGGACACAGGCCATGTACGGCACTGTCGAAGGCGTGAAGATCGACATCAGCAACCAGGCTACTCTGGTGGATGCTAACAGCAACACCATCAACCTGTGGCAGAGAAACATGTTCGCCGTTCGTGCAGAGATCGAAGTCGGATTCCGCGCCGACACCAACTGCTTCAACGCCCTGACCAGGACTCACGTTTGATCGAGTTCATCAACCGCGTGACCGGCGGAAGGATGTGGGTGGCGGATGATCGCAAGGATGAATACTTGGCGGCAGGTCATGAGCTTGCCGTCAAGCCTCCTGCGAAGAAGGCCGCGAAGCCTGCAAAGAAACCGGCGGCGAAGAAAGGACCGACGAAGAAATGACAGCGTTTGCAACGCTTGAAGACGTTCTCGAACTGTCAGGAAAAGCTTACACCGCCGCGGAACAGGAGCGCATTTCGGCGTTGCTTCCGCTTCTGTCGGATGCCCTCCGGGTGGAGGCTTATAAGGTCGGCAAAAGTATTGATGAGATGATTGCGGAAGACGAGACCGGCGTTTATGCCAGTGTCGTGAAGCTGGTCATCGTGGATGCAGTAAACCGCGTTATGAGGCAGACGCTGAACGGCGAACCGATGTCGCAGGAGTCCCAGAGTGCAGGAGGCTTCTCCTGGTCTGGCACTTACGCGATCCCGGGCGGCGGCATGGCAAATGCTCTCATGCGCAATGACTTGAAGCGTCTCGGGTTGAGGAGGCAGACGATCAGCGGCATCGACTTCGCGATCGGCTGGGACGAATAAGGGGGTGCGCACATCATGCTGTTGACACGATGGCATCAAACTATTGTGCGTGTTCGCCCTGGGACGAAGACGGAGCGTGGTTCGGTCATCCCTGACTGGAGCAACCCGGACAGGCTGACAATTGACGGCTGTCTTTTCAACCCGAATGCCACGATGCTTGACCAGGACGGGCGCGTCCTTGGCATCCGCTCCGGCGCATCCGTAGCCGCTCCGTGCGACTCGGACATCAAAGCAGGTGACCGCATAGAGTTTGGCGGCGTGACGTATACCATTGACGGAGAGCCGATGGTGTGGAACAACGTCGGACAGCTCAACCACATGACTGTCAATCTGCAGAGGTGGCAGGGATGAGCCTGAAGAACATCGAATTCAAGCCGGAAGGCTTTGCACAGATTCTGTCCGGTTTGTCCGGGCAGGTGCAGGCAGAAGCGGAGAGAATCGCCGCCAGAGCCACAGCAATGCTCGACGGGCACGGCGGATTCACGGTGACGATGTCCAACGAGCCGCGGTTCCAAGATGCTACCTATAATGTGACGCGACCGGTGGCGTACGTCTCCGCGGATGACGAAGCCTCGAAGGAAGAGGCAGAGCACAAAATATTAAGCAGGGCGGTGAACGGATGATAATTCATAAATCAATTGATATCGAGGACGAGATCAGGCAAGCCCTTGACCCGTACCTGAATGTATATTGCCGCCCGCTCCCTGCTGAATATGCCCTGCCGCATATCCTGATCACACAGGTGGGCGGATACAGCAGTGACAAGGTAGACACCTTCGCTGTTGTGCTCGACTCCAGAGCGGAGACGGAAGCGGCGGCAATCGACTACCTCAACACCGCTATCGGTGCGTTAAGAGAATCGGCGAGACAGCAGACAACGGCTGTCCGCCACGTAACAATTAACACGGCCGGCTCATGGGGAAATGATCCCAATAGGCCGGACTTATCTATGTGCTCCGCCCGTCTCGAGGTCGTTGCACATCAGATCACGGAGGAATTAACACATGAGTGATACGAAACTGGGCCTCGGCCTTGCAACGGGTATGTTCTACCATGCCGTCGCCGGCACCGCGATCCCTACCACACTTCCGTCAACTATCCCGACAGCGTGGACGCACATCGGCGACGTATCTGACGCAGGAATCACACTTGCGTTCAACAAATCAACTACCAACCTGCGCAACTGGGCGAATGCCGTGAAGCGCGTCATCATGACGGAGCATTCCGAGACGATCCAGGCTCCGATCATGGACACCACCGCAGAAGCACTGAGGGCAGTGCTCGGCTCCGCGAACGTCACGGAGACTAACGGCGTAGTGACCGCCAACCTGTCCTCCGGAGACCTTCCGCCGGAAGAAGCCTTCATGTGGATCATGAAAGACGGTGACGATGTAATGATCATCGGATGCTCTTACGGACAGGTGAGTGCTGTTGATAACGTCAGTTTCGCGCCCGGGTCCGCGATCAACTGGACGCCTACTGTAACGGCGACCGGTGACGACGGCTTCGTCTTCAACATCAGCGAGGAGTCCTGACGTAGTTCGGGGAAGGAGAATGGGAATGGAATATACTCTTAAGCGGAAAGAAGCCAACACACTGCGGCTTACGATTGACGACAACAACTATCAGATACCACTCGCCGGAAGCCTTAACCCGACAAAGGCCGTCCAGCTGAACACGCCGGAGGGGACGATCGCATTTTTCAATGAGTATCTCCCGAAGGAAGTGGCGCAGACTCTCACGATTGATGACTACAACGCCATCACGGAGGCATGGAAGGCCGCGAGCGCAAAGGCTAGCGGGAAGACGCCGGGGGAATCGTAAGCCTTGCGAATGCTGTCCTGCAGTATCGTGAGGCGATCGAGTACGACCTCCTGACGCGGACAGGGTATACACTGGACAATGTCGGGGGCACTCTTTCATGGGGTGCCCTTAATTCTTTTTTAGAGCATCTAGGCGCGGACAGCGCGCTTGTCGGTGCCCTGAACCCTGACGCGGCGACGTGGTCAAGCAGATTAAAGACGAATGCCATTCTTGCAGACATCTATGACGTGTTGGCAATCATGAACGCTAACATTGTTGCCAGAGGGAGCGGACGGCCGGCGAAACGGCCGAAACCGTACCCGAGACCGAAGCAGGCACAGACCGATGATTCAAAGCACTTCGGACGCGGTGCCCTGCCAGTGGATGAGCTGCATGCGTGGTTCGACAGAAAGAGGGCCGAAGCATGCCGGAAGTAGCACACGCAACTATAACCGTGACGCCGGTGCTCGAAGGCGCACAACAGTCTATTACAGAGCAAATGACGCAGGCGGCAACGTCTTCCGGCAAGGAAGCAGGTGAAGCCGCCGGCAAAAGCATGGGCGAATCCATTGGCAGCGGAATGTCCTCTGTCGGTGGTGCCTTAACGAAGGGCGTGACGGCCCCGCTGACCGCGATAGGTACAGCGGCAGTCGCGTCATGGAAAGAAGTAGATACTGGTCTTGATACTATCGTGAAGAAGACCGGCGCGTCTGGCGATGCGCTGGATGACATGCGCGATATTCTTAACAACATAACAAAGAACATTCCGACGGACTTTGCGACAGCCGGCGCGGCGATCGGCGAAGTAAACACCAGATTCGGTTCGACAGGCACGGAACTGGAAGCCTTGTCCACGCAGTTCGTTAAGTTCGCGAAATTAAACGACACAGACGTCAGTAACTCCGTGGACAGTGTCAGCAAGATGCTGGCCTCGTTCGGCATGGGCGCGGAAGACGCCGGCAAGATGCTGGATGCCTTGAACGTGGTCGGACAGCAGACCGGTGTGGACGTCGGCACGCTGTCAGAGACCGTAGCGGCGAACGCGAAGCAGTTCCAGGAGATGGGGCTGTCCGCGGAAGATGCGGCATCATTCATCGGCGCGACATCAATGGCTGGTCTGGATTCGTCCACGGCAATGATGGGTATGAAGACCGCCATGAAGAAGGCCACGGACGAAGGCAAGAGCCTTGACGACGTTCTGGGCGAGTTTGAGACGACCATGGGCAGTAATGCCGACGAGTCCGACAAACTGGCGGCGGCTTATGAGCTGTTCGGCACACGTGCCGGCGCGGCCATCGAGAACGCGGTCAGCAATGGTTCGTTAAGCCTCTCTGACTTCTCGTCATCACTCGGAGACTTTGAAGGCTCCGTCGACGATACCTTTGCCGGCACGGTCGGCCCCATGGACGAGTTCCAGACGACACTGAACGAGCTGAAGACCGCCGGAGCCGAGCTGGTCGAAGCCGCAGGTCCTGCGCTGTCAGACTTCCTTTCCGGCGTCTCCACCGGCATCGAAACCCTGACGGACAAATGGAACAGCCTCTCGCCGGAGATGCAGGATACCATCATTAAGGTGGCAGGAATTGCCGCTGTTGCCGGTCCTCTGCTCGTGATCGGCGGCGCAGTCATCGGTGGGATCTCGAAGATAGCCGGCGGGCTTGGCGGTCTGATTGGAAGCATTGGCGGCATTGGAGGAGCAGCAGGCGCGGCAGGTCCTTCACTGGAAACCGCGGCAGGCGGCTTCGTGAATGCGGCAGCCGGCGCGCTGAAGATGATTGGAGCAGCGGCAGCATTGTGGATTGCGGCGAAAGCAATTCAGGCACTCGTTGACGCGGCGATCAAGATCACGGAGGCGGGCACTCCTGCAATTGCGGTACTTGCCGGAATGGCAATCGGAATCGGCGTCCTGATGGGCGTCGCGGCGGCATTAGGTCCGGCACTGACTGCAGGTGCAATCGGCATCGGTGTGTTCGGCGCGGCAATGTTCGGAATCGGCGCAGGAATCGACCTGGCATGCACGGGCATCGCGAAAGTGGTGGAAGCAATCGGCGGGCTGGTCGAAGTCATCGCCACGAACGCGCCCGGCATCAATTCGGTCGTGAGCGGCATCGGTGAGACCGTCGGTGGAGTTATAACGACCATCACGGACGGCATAGCGAACGTCATAACAGCCATCTCGGACGGTATCTCCGGCGTGCTTGATTCTGTTGCCGGAATATTCGAGAAAATGGGTCAGGCGGCTCTGGATGCCGGCACGGGATTTGAAAAGCTGGCGACAGCAGTCACGAACCTAACCAACAACACCAGTGTATTTGACCTTGGCTCGACGCTTGGCGCGGTTGCCACCGGCGTGAAGGACATCAACAAAGCCGCGGAAGGCTCGGATGCCAGTGCGACGAAGGTCGACACCCTGACCACGGCATTTGTGAATCTCACGAAGGAAGCCGGAAACACCACGAAGGCATTCCAGACGATGACCACTAACACGAAGTCGGCGATGACCACCATAGCGACGTGCATGAGGACGACAGACCTTGCCGGCTCAATGAAGACCGCTCTCGACGGAGCGAGCAGAGCACTGGCAAGCGGGCTTTCATCCCTGCAGGCACAGTTCTCACGGACGAAATTCAGCTTTAAACAGCATATCGACGTGCCGCACTTCTCCATGTCCGGCAAGTTCGACGCGAAGACCGGAAGTGTGCCGACAGTAGCACAGCCGCGGTGGTATGCAAGAGCAGCGGAATATGGCGCGATATTCGACACCCCGACCATCATCGGCGTTGGCGATGCCGCACAGCCTGAACTGCTTATCGGCGAAGAAAAGCTGAAAGAGATCCTCGGCGGCGGCAAGACAACAACGAACACCTTCAACATCTACGGCGCGGAGAACCCCATGGCAGTAGCTGATGCGGTTGTCAGTCGCCTTAACTTGAGAGCGAGGACAGTATAATGCCTACTCCAACAACACCTACAATTGTTAATCTGCACTGGCAGACGCTCGCACCTACAGGCTTGAGCATGACCCGCGACGGGAACAAGTTCACCTGTACGTGGAAGATAGCCGACGCGAACTATGGCAGTGGCCAGATTGTGCAGTGGAAAGCGGTCACCTTTGGCGGAGTATCTGACACATGGAACACGTTGAGCAACGTCAGCGCGACGACGACGGCGAAATCGTTTACGATAAACTTCTCTAATTATATGCCCACGACGCAGATCATGTTGAACTCCGTGAAGTTCAGGGTGCGGGGCACGAGATCGAATTTCGATGTCATCATCGGCCCCCGCTCTGCGCCAGTGCAAATTAACCGGTATGCGTGCAGTGTGTCAGAATGGACGGAGTATACCTACCTTGTTAATGCGCCGGATAAGCCGACAGGATCCGCAGTCCTGCAGCAGTCGCCGGCGGATACGACACGATTCACCGCGGCGCATCCTGCCCCGACAACAGCCGCAGGCGTCAATATCAATATCCCGTATGAGTCGATACTCGTGTCTGATTGCAACTATACGAAGGGCGAGAATGCGCCATGGACAGGCACAGGAAGCGGAATTGGCAGGCAGTCCGGCACGTTTTCAGCGGCTGGCGGATATGTTGACATCTCCGAAACAAACCTGTCGCAGAGCACATCTTATACGCGCTGGTTCCGGTGCAAGGCAAGAGGCCCGAGGGGCAGTTCCGCATGGCTGTATCTTCGGCACGTATATGCCACACCGTATAATCCCGTTATCACGCGGGCGGTATATGCCGTCCGCTCCGGTGCGGCGATACAATACACCGTCACGGTAGAATGGACAGAACAGAACACAGTCGCGCATCCTGTGGACGTGGTAGCGGTGCAGTGGTGCAAGACCGTGCCCGGCGCGAATATGACCGTGCCTTCCGGGGCACAGTGGGAAGAAGAGAAACAGATCCGCGACAGCAAGCAGGCGGACGGCTACTCGTTCATCATTGACGAAGCTCTGGATGAAGAGGAAGTCATCTTCGTCAGAGTGATAGCGTACTACGGCACGAACTATGCTACATCTGACGCCAAGCCGGTCATCATCGGCAAGCTGAATGCGCCGACGTTCCGAAGCATCAACATTGACAGCCAGACCTACGTTGCGACCATCGTCATGGAGAACAACAGCGACGTGCCTGGCGCGTTCATTGCTATCACGCTGAAGACACCGCGGTATCCGGCAGGGTATATTGCCGGGATCATTGCCGCGGGAAGCACGACCACAACGATACAGTGCGGCTCTGACACGGCCGGCGCGGACATCACCTTCACGGCCATGGCGGTGGTAGGTACGGCTACTCCGGTCGGAAATCCGCCGATGTATGCCGTGGCGGCTGATATGAAGTCTGACTCTGTCTCCCAGGGCGGCACAGTGCCGGCGGCTCCGGTGATATCGTTGGCGCCGACCAACATTCCCGGCACCATCCGCGTGGCATTCACCAGACCGTGGGCATCCGCGAACTGCGCGGAGTTATCCTGGTCTGACCGTTCTGACGCATGGCAGAGCACTGCCGATCCGGAGACGTATACCATCTACAGCAAGAGTGCGAACGTCTGGAACATCGCGGAACTGGAGACCGGCAAGACGTGGTATGTGCGGGCAAAGCTTGGCATAAAGTCGGAAGATTCCGAGACATGGAGTTCTTACTCTGATACAAGAGACCTGAAGCTTGCTTCCGCGCCCGTGAAGCCTGTCCTGAACCTGTCCCGCAGTATAATGACCCCGTCCGACACGGTAGAAGCATCGTGGACGTACTCGTCTTCCGATCGCTCGCCGCAGGGGTCCGCAGTCGTTGCGGAAGTAACCACGGTCAATGGCCAGCTGGTCTATACGCCCGTTGGAACAGCTACCACACAACAGCACGTGACCATCTCCGCGAAAAAACAGGGATGGACGCATGGCACAACGCACAACCTCTGTGTTAGGGTAACGTCGCAGGCCGGACAGATATCCGACGCATGGAGCGACCCTGTGCCGGTCATCGTGGCGGATGCCATCACGGCAGCCATCACACAGACATCATTAGAGGACGTGACCATCACGGTGGACGGCGAGACGACTACCTTCAAGGGCCTGACCGAAATGCCGCTGACCCTGACCGTAACAGGTGCAGGAAGCGGCGGAACGACTTCCGTGGCAATAGAGCGTGCGCAGGAGTACCACGTTGCGCGGCCTGACGAGTCATCCTTCGACGGTTACGACGGCGAGACAATCGCTACATACACGCAGACCGGCTCTGCGCAGATATCCATCAACAAAGGCAATCTGACCGGCTCGCTCGATGACGGTGCGCTCTATCGCATCGTTGCGACAGTCCGCGACGACTACGGCCAGAGCGCAGAAGCATCGCTCGATTTCATCGTTAAGTGGGACGAGCAGGCAATCATCCCGGAAGCCACGGCAGAGATTGACACGGAGAACATGATCGCGATCCTGACCCCTGTCGCGCCGACCGGAGCGAGCCAGACCGCCACCTGCGACATCTACCGGCTGTCCGTGGATAAGCCTACCTTAATCTATCAGGACGCAGAATTTAGCACGGAGTACGTGGATCCGTTCCCGACGCTCGGCAACAAGGGCGGGCATCGGTTTGTGTATAAGACCGAGAACGGCGACTACATCACCGAAGACAACACCCTTGCATGGTTCGACACAAAAGAGGCGGAAGAAGACATACTCGACGCGGATTACAATATCATCGACTGGGATACCGGCCGCGTTAATCTGGAATACAATGTCAATCTGTCGCAGTCCTGGAAGAAAGACTTTAAGAACACGGCATACCTTGGCGGCATGATCCAGGGCGACTGGAACCCCGCTGTGCAGAGGACCGGCACACTGACTGTGGCGGCGATCGTCGGCGAGAATGACGACATCATCGAAGCAATGCGCCGGCTCGCTGTTTTCCCCGGCATCTGTCATGTCCGGACGAAAGAGGGAAGCAGCTACGCAGCGGACATACAGGTATCTGAAGACATCAGCCAGGACGATGCCCACAAGATCGTTATCTTCTCACTTGCCGTCACGCGGGTGGATGCTGACGAACTTGACGGCATGACGCTTGAAGACTGGGAGCGGACGCACCCGGAAGAAGGTGAATAATGGACTGGAGCAGAGGATTTTCGGCCGTTTACTTCATCGCGACGGTCGACCCGGTGACATGGCGCGATACTGACCGCGTCGAAGTGACCGGCGGCACGATCACGAGGGAGGCAAACGGCCTCATGCACGCGGCAGATGTGGATTGCATCAACTATGACGCGACGGAAGAGAGATATATAAGAATATACCTTGACGCCAGGCAGACCGGTGACGGCGCACGTGTTGCGCTGTTTACCGGCCTTGCCGCTGCTCCTGAAGCGGCGCACAGGGGAACAGCCACGGAAGTAACTGTGGAGTGTTATTCGGTGTTAAAGCCGGCAGAAGACGTGCTCCTGCCGCTTGGGTGGTATGCTCCGGCGGGAATTGACGCGGGGAGCATCATCAGGCAGCTTCTGGCGGTCATCCCCGCGCCGGTAACGGTGGACGAGTCCGCACCGACATTGAAGACTTCAATCATAGCGGATGAGGACGAGAGCTATCTGTCCATGGCGCAGAAGGTAGCCGCGGCAATCGGATGGATCATCAGGCTGGAGGGCGACGGGAGTGTTCACTTCATGCCGAAGCCTGCGACGTATTCGGCGGTATTTGATCCGCGTGAGAACGATGTCATAGAGTCCGGCATAACCACGAAGACGGACTGGTATTCCTGCCCGAACGTCTTCCGCGCTGTGACGGATGATCTGATGGCGATAGCAAGAGACGATTCCGAGGATAGCCCGCTGTCTACGGTGAACCGTGGGCGGGAAATATGGATGCAGGACACCTCCTGCGACCTCGGAGACGATGAAGATATAGCGCAGTACGCGCAGAGACGGCTCGCGGAGGAACAGCAGAAGGCATTCTCCGCGAACTACAAGAGGCGATTTCAGCCGGATATCCTGCCGGGTGATATAGTTTTCATGCGTTACCCGAAGCAAGGCTTAAACGGCTCCTATCGCGTCATATCGCAGACGATAGAGCTGGGCTATGGCGCGACCACGGAGGAGGACGTAAGCAATGAGCATTAACAAGACCGCAAGGCAGTTATATGACACCATGCAGGGCATGTCGGCGAAGAAAGACGGCTACGACACCCCTGCACAGGTCGTCCGTGTGGAAGGTTCCACGGCATGGGTGCATATCCCCGGAGGCGTGGAGGAAACGCCGGTCAAGATGACCATGAACGCGAAGAAGGGCGATACGGTACAGGTCCGGGTGGCGAATGGTCGCGCATGGATCGCAGGCAATGCTACCGCGCCGCCAACGGATGACACCAGGGCGATTATCGCGGATAATACCGCGAAGGGCGCACAGTCTGCCGCGTTGTCGGCGATTGGATACGCGGAAGAAGCCGGTGTCGCCGCGGCACAGGCGAAGGCATCGGCGGAATCAGCGGCAGGTGCGGCACAGGAAGCATGGGAGCACGCAGAAGATGCGTACGGCTCCGCCAGAGATGCCAACACTGCCGCGAACAATGCGCTGATGGGTCTGGGCACGGTGGAAAGTGTGCTGGACGTCATCAACTGGTTCGCGGAGCATAAGAAGGCGAGTACGGATACAACGGTAGACCCGACGAAATCGTATTATACCTACGACCCTGACACGGGCATATTGCAGAGGGTTCAGCCGGAAGGCGACGAAGACCCGTCAGCCCTTGGATGGTATGAGATTGACGAAGCGATAGCTAATTACATTGGAACGCACCTTGCCTTGACGGACGAAGGGCTGAACGTCGTCGGTGCGGCACAGGGCTGGCGTGTGGTCATAGCCGCAGGAGGCGGGACGCTTTTCCCGAACGCCGGAGTTTATCTTGTTGACCCGCAGGGGAACATCGCACAGCAGACCAACGCGAACGGTGTAGCGTTTAATACTGGCAGGCCTGTTACGATCGGAGACAGCACGGCATCCATCATATTTGATGGCAATGGGCATATCAATATGATTGGTGCGAACGTAACGATTGGTGGGGCCAACAACGTCAACGGTACATTAACTATATTAAATGCAAGTGGGAATACTATTGGGTCATGGGATAATAGTGGAATACAGATAAACTCGACTTATGGTACATTTAAAGCACAAGGTGGTGCTTTGGGACTATATGCGGATAACGCTAATAGTTATTTCAATATTTTCGATACAGATTCTAGCGCAGGAACAAAATTAGGTGTCGGATATATAGAAATATATAATCCGGGACCTTTGCCGAGCGCATGGTTAAAGTCAGATGGATTGACCTTGTACTCAAGAGAAACGCCACTAAACACATGGCTCAAATTACAGGGAAATTTAAATAATACAGAGGATAATCCCACGATTACATTCAGATGTTCTGATGTGGATAGTTCGACTCCCGGACTGATTTTTGATTATGTTGATCCAGACTATCCGTCTCGTGTTGTATACGCATCCTTAAAATATTCCTATTCTAATGGACAGAACGTGTTAACATTTGCAGGTATTCCTTCAGATGGGATTTTCATCGCCCCGAATGTTCGTGCGTCAAACGGCACACGCAGTATCACGCTCAAGACAAGCGGAACCGTCGCGGGATTGTATGATGATGATAAAGATAACTACCTGATGTATGGTTCTACAGACGATACGTGGATTTATCTCAACAGAGGAGATATCTATTCTAGCGGAGTCTACTGCGGGACGAAAGTTCTGCGTACAGATGGTACTATGCGTGTAGGAACAGGTACTGCTCCATATACGAACGTAAATAAGGGTAGCATCGAGGTGTATGGCGTAAGTACTTCCATAAGTTATGTAGGCGTGTATGGTGATGGTGCTGGTAGTGGTAGTCAAATTTATCTTCAATGCGAAACTGATGGACGAGTGACATTAGGAAGTCGAGGACGTAATGGTACTTGGTACACTATACTGAATAGGGCGAACAATGAACACGAAATATCTGCACATGGAGAATGGAGATTCGACAATAGCAAGTGGATATACTTCAACAATTCAAGTGGCGCACGAAAAGGAATGCTATATATGAATAGCAGTAATCAGTTTTTCTGCGGATATGCAGGATATGCTGAAAGTTTCGGAGCATCGTACTTTGACGGAAACGTGGTATATATCCGCTCTAAAAATAACATCGAGTGTGAAGGTAATTTCTTATTCCAAGATTATACGAACACAAAGCGCAGACCAGTAGCATCTGTATCAGGTGATGGCTCTCGTGTAGCATATATGCAGGTTGATAACAACACACGACTTGCGGCTTTCACACAGAATGGCACAGCAGGGAGTTCAATATCAAAGAGATATTGGACAGTAAGTACATCAGATATCAGGCTCAAAGAGAATATCGAAGATACGGCAATAACCGCTTTACCTATCATCAATGATATTAAGATGAGAGCATTTGATTGGAAAGATACAAATGACCATTGGGATATCGGTATGATTGCTGATGAGGTGGAGCAGGTAGATTCTCGTCTGGTCTATGGTGGTGGATATACCGAGGACGGATATATGGATACGAAGTCCATTGATACGTTCTATCTCATGGGATATCTGATAAAGGCAGTACAGGAATTATCAGCAGAGATTGAAGCATTGAAAGGGAAAGCATCATGAAGAACATTGACATACTCACTATCGTAACCGCTTATCAGCAGACAGACGGCACACTTACACTTCCCGCCAAAGTCGCATGGACACGGCGTGTTAACATCCGCAAGTTGATTGAGGCAAAGAGTATCATTGATGAGGCGTTGCAGGATATTCAGAAACAGTACGCAGATGATGAGCATTCCGAAGCCACAGAGGACGGACAGCGCAAAGTAAAGCCGCAGTACATTGCAGCTTATGCACAGGCACAGGCGGATGTTCTGACGCAGGAGACAGACGTGGACGTTAAGACCATTGGCATTGAAGAACTGGGAGACATCACACTGACGGATAAGCAGATGGACACTATAGCATTTATGATCTCAGAATAGGAGGACGCCATCATGAACTTCAACGAAATCAACTACACCCACGCCTACTGGATATTCCTCCTGCCGCTTGTCATGGCCTCGGCAGATATTGTCACGGGATGGATTCAGGCATCAGTAAACGGCACATGGGACAGCACGAAGATGCGTAAGGGCTTATACCGCAAAGCCGGTGAACTCGGCGTCATCGTGCTCGCTTACGTCGCCGGCATGGCCCTGACGCTCCCCATCAACCTCGCCGGATTCGTCTCCGGCTACATCGTCATCATGGAAGCCATAAGCATTCTGGAGAACCTCGACCGGGCGGGCGTACCTATCCCGCACTGGATCACGAGGAAGCTCGGCAAGGTCGCGAAAGAGATGGACGAGGCAGAAAATGACGAAGAGTGAATTCATTGAAGAGATCGCGAAATACGTCAAGCAGTTCGCGCCGGAATACGGAATCGCGGTTCATTCTCCCATCATCGCGCAGGCGTGTTTAGAATCCGCGTGGAACAAGTCGAAGCTGTCGCAGCAGTATCACAACTATTTTGGTTTGAAATGCGGGAGTAAATGGACGGGGCCGAGCGTCAACATGACCACTTCCGAGGAGTACACGCCCGGCAAGCAGACCGTCATCAAGGACAACTTCCGCGTGTATCCCGATATGGAGCAGGGTGTCAAGGGCTACTTCGAGTTTATCCAACTTGAAAGATACCACAATCTCCGTGGCATCACCGACCCGAAACAATACCTTGAGACCATCAAGGGCGACGGATACGCCACGGAGAGCGACTACGTCCGCGATAATATGCGGATCATTGAGCAGTACGACCTGACGCGTTTTGACCCGCCGAAAGGGGGCTATATGGCGAAATACAAGACAGAAACGGCGGCGATCGACGCCCTCATCTCCACGGCAGACGCGGAAGTCGGCTATCTGGAGAAGAAGACGAACGCCGACCTCGACAGTAAGCTGAAGAACGCCGGAAGCAATAACTACACGAAATATTGGAGAGACGTCAAACCCTCGTTTCAGGGTGAATCATGGTGCGCGTGTTTCGTCTCGTGGTGCTTCATGGTGACGTTCGGTCAGGCTTCCGCGGAGAAGCTGCTGAAGCATTGGCCGTTTACGTACTGCCCGACACTCGCCAGCAAGACCACGAACAAGACCCCGAAGAGGGGAGCCGTGATCCTGTTCTGGCGAACGTCGAAGGACCGATATGGACACACCGGCATCGTGTACAAGGTAGACTCCACGTATGTATACACGATAGAGGGCAACACCTCCGGCGGGACGGACGTTGTGGCAAATGGGCAGGGCGTACACAAAAAGAAATACAAGCTGGCAAGCCTCGACAGCCGGACGAAGTATTTCCTGCCGGATTACAGTCTTGTGACGTCCGAGAAGGCCCCGGAGAGCCTCATTCCCGGCACTTGCGACGTCACCCTATGCCAGTTCCTGCCCGGCGCGGAACACCCGCAGATACGGTCTATACAAGCCCTCCTGAACGCCCGCGGCTACAAGGGCAAGGACGGCAAGACCCTCAAGATTGACGGCGTATATGGCACTAATACTGTCTACGCCATGACGCAGTTCCAGAAGGCCGCGAAACTTGACATTAAGTCGCCCGGCACCGTCGGCGGCAAAACATGGACTGCGCTTCTCAATTAGCTTTCCCGTTTTCCTTTCTCGCGCCCTCATCCGGCTTCGTCCGGGTGGGGGCTTTTTGTTTGCAACATTTGCAACCCGATTTGCAACATTGAATGTCCAGAAATGTACAGTTTTGTACGTTTTGCCGGTCTTGACAGTCTGTATTTCCGGGCATAAGAAAACCCCGAAAGTGACGTTTTTACGTGCTTCCGGGGTACTTTTTTTGTTATGAGCGATGGGGGATTCGAACCCCCGACAACTTGATTAAAAGTCAGTTTAGGATAACGGAAATACGTCGTTTCGCTGATTTTAGCAACATCATTTGCAACAAAGCCCCATCTGCTGGGCGGCTAACAGTGCGCTTTCATCGTCGGCGTGGTCGTATATGTCCGCCGTGATTCTGATATCACTATGACCCATCAATTCTTTAGCAAGTCTTAAATCGACACCCTTCTTTTTCAAGTCCGTACAGAACGTGTGCCGCAAATAATACGGAACAAAGTCTTCCGCGAGTGGTAGCGGCGGGATCAGCTGATTCCGGTATAACTTCGCGCCCATGCTTATGTTCATATCCCGCTTCAGGTGGGCAGTGCGTCGGATATATTTGCTTTTGTTCATCCGCTCCCCGATCACGTACCCTTCCCCGCTCCCGATCGGCAGCTCCGGCGGTATCGGGACAAGCCTGTCAGCCGCCTTCGTTTTTGTTCCCCTGACATGGAAGAACTTCACGCCCTGAATGTTGACGATATCGGAGAACTGCACTTCTGCTGCTTCGGATGAGCGGAGACCACAGAACAGCATGATCCGGAACAGCAGATACTCCGGCTTGCCATCGGTGACTTTCAGGAAGTGGAAACGTTCCGTTGCGGTCAGGGAACGTCTTTTCCCTTCCGTGCCGGTGGGCGGGGTAATGTCTTCGGCGGGATTGTTTTTGATTAAGCCGTTTTTCTTTGCGGTTCGGAATATGAACTTCAATTCCTGAGTCAGCTTGCGGATGTGCGATTTTGATTTGCCGGCCTGGTTGTTTATGATCCGCTGGCAGTCAAGCACCGTCACGTCCTGCACCTTCATGTCGCCGATTTCCGACAGTATGTGCTTGCCGACGCGCTGCGTCATCTGTGAGCGGTAGTCCTCGGAGACGTTCGGCTTGAAGTCGTTTAGAGCCGTTTCCGCCCACTCTGCGACCGTCGGCGTGTATTTTATCCTGTCGCCCTCTGCGAGCCGTGATTTAAGCTCCAGGCGTTTCTGGAGGCACTCCTCGAGCGTCTTGCCGCGGACGTAGTAACGCTTGCCATTGTGGGTGACGGTGCGGGTGATGTAGTTATACTTCGTCATTCCGAATCACCTCAACCATCTTCACAGACTCTAGCAATCTATCAATCTGGTCTTGGATATCAGCCTTCTGCGCGCGTAATTCATTGATTTTTGCACGCTTCTTTTCTAGTTCAATTTTATATTGCTCATACTCTTCACACCGTTCCCATCCGAATAACTGATTCGGCGTGACAGAAAGCGCAACACAGATTTTCTCCACGCTGTCGATATCCGGCGAATTGTCGCCGCGTTCCCAGTTTGAAATCACGTTTTTCGTTTTGCCGATTTTCTCTGCAAGTTCGCCCTGCGTGATACCTTTGTAAATCCTGAAAAACTTAATGTTGTTGTTCAATACGCCGTTCATCTTTCTCTTGCCTCCTCCTATTCATTTTTCTTTTGGGACTTCAATATAACAGAAAATCGGGCTGACCGCAACAAATTTCTGTAAATCTCAAAAATATGTATTGACCGCACAGAAATCCTGTGTTATATTTTGGGAAGTGCAGGAATACTGTACTGTGACAAATAATGCACGAAGGAGGTGATATTTTGAACGTGCAGTCAAGGATATCTGGATACATTAAGGACATGGGTATCACGCAGGCGAGTATCTGCAAGAAGACCGGCATCAGACCGGACGTAATGAGCGCGACGCTTTCCTGCAAGCGCAAGATGACCGCGGACGAGTTCGAGATGATTTGCCGTGCCATCGACAAGTCGCCGGACGACTTCATGGTGCTGGGAAAGGAGGATGAGGATTGAATGAGGCTCCCGAGAACCGTTTATGCGCTAAAGCATAAAGCAACCGGGAAGATATACGTGGGAAGTTCTTCACATGTAAAGCAAAGAATCAGAGGTCACATTTTTGCTCTGAAAAGGCACAATCATCCATGCAAACAGATGCAGGAAGATTACAACAAGTATGGCGGCGGATACGAATGGTATGCATTGGATACTATTGAACAGTTTGAAGACCGTTGCAAAGAATATCAATGGATGGAAAAGCTAAAGACAAATAATCCAGATGTCGGATACAACGGGAATGATTGGCATTTTAGGTGTCACAAGGAGGCGAGTCTATGACCCGCACCGCAATCACCGAGAACCTGCGCCACCACGTCCACGGGGCAGGAGTCATCACCGCCAGCGAGCTCGCCACGTTCCTCGGCTATAAGAACGTCAGCCGGGTCAGGGCGGAGTATCTGGACGGATTAGAACACATCAAAGGGCGTTACTTCATCGCCGACGTGGCGAGACGCCTGCAGAAGGAGGTCACGAAATGAAAGAAGGAAAAGTCACCGCAACACCACCCCTGTCACTCCGGGTGTGGCACATGATCGTCAGCGACTACGAGAGAGAACTGGAGAACGATAAGTCATCACGCGCCTACTACGAAAAGCAGCTGGCGGAAGGGACGGCAAAGGAAGACGAGACCAAGAAGACGCTGACCGCATTTGCGGAGCGCATCGAGCGCACGGAGCAGATTCTGGACGAGCTTTATGACATATAAGGAGGGCAGGCATGGAACGCATTAAAGTTGGCGTCAAGCCGGTCGGCAAGCCCCT
>Ga0326513_10000448_pt1 | contig 34950 bp, 43 predicted proteins | sample 2_2465_0518_D_FD_203654 | JGI IMG/M metagenome (GOLD analysis project Ga0326513, IMG submission 203654) | Bovine rumen microbial communities from UC Davis, California, United States - 2_2465_0518 | ecosystem: Host-associated > Mammals > Digestive system > Stomach > Rumen | place: USA...
CCTTTTTATTCCAATCCCATAGTGCGGAACAACTTTCTACAGGTAATACTAAGCCCTGACTCAACGCACCTCTCATACGTTTTGTGCGAAGCCGATATCCTTCGCCCAGAATAGGATTAATCTTATATGAATTTGCTTTTAGGAATTCAAACTCAGGCGTGCAAGGAAGAAATGAATCAATCTCAAAATATACGCATGGATCACCCTCTTTAAACTCGCCCTTCTTAGCTACACATTGCCAACCAAGGACATGTACAAGTTCAATCGCATCTGCGTTTTCAATTGGTTCAATCTTACAAATTTTCTGAATACTTGCTAGTTTTCTACTCATCTGTTATCCTTTCTTCGTTGTTCATTTCGTCTATCATTTTTTTAATATCTTCTATATCTTGTTCTGTCAAACATTCTATAGGAATTGGATTCCCCCAAGACCAATCATTGTATGTTATATTATTCATGTTTAATCACCCATCAAAAATGCGTTAGGTCAATATTATCTTTAAATCTCTGCATTAAATCTTCTGGAATTTCATATGTAAGCCAACTTCTTGACGCTAACATATCACACTCGTGAATCAACATATCCATATCATCTTGAGGCTTTTCCATCGTGATAATCTGCGGTGTTGTATCCCAACCATAGTTTTTAACTTTAAAAGTGTTCCATTGACCAGAATGACGTTCACACAATTGACAAAGCATTTCAAGTTCTACTCTTCCAAGTTTATGGTTAAAATCTTCTTGCGCATTTATTTTTTTAAGACGCTCTACCGCTAAAAGTGGATGTTCACCAGTAGTGTGTTTCATTTTGCCCGCTACGCCATATTTACACATATCATGTAATGCAGGAACACATCTCATAATGTCTCTATCCATAGGTTCAGGGAATTTATTCTGATTATATTCAAGGTCGAGAAGCATATTTAAAATGTCAAAGAACATATAAATATGAATAAGCTGTCCATAGTCTCTGACCTGCTGTTTGTTATGATATTTACCAGAACTGCTTGCGGGTTTATAAAAAATTGCATCTGGGATTTTAGTAATAACTTCTTTAAAATATTCCAGAATTTCTTTAGTCTCAAATTTTTTAAACATTGGCTCAAAAACCGCAATCTTTTGTTCATCTGTTAAATATATATTGCTCATTAATGCATATCCTCCGCATATTTACTTTTAGAAATAAATATATTATCTAAGTCATCAATAAAATCATCATTAATATGTACCTTATGCTCGTTCCAATGAGTGAACATAACTGCTTTATGACTATTGGATGGAGCTAAAAGAAAATCCTGATCAATTCTTTCTTTTAACGAATCTATATCCAGATGTGCATATCGTAAACGCCCTTGCATTTTATTAGCATAATTAGTAGCATCGTACTTAATGTTTGCATCAATAACTTCTTTGCCCCAACATTCATTAGGCAAATCACCTTCACCATGTCTGGTCAAATAGGTGCGACTCACATAGCAAACTGTAACATCGCCCTGAAGCGCATTATCCGTAATCATTTTAGAAGCTATCAAACAACCTGTATTTGAAGGAGTGCCAGACCACCAAGTGTCTTCGGGCTGTTGGTCACCAATGAGAAGTCCTTGACCATTTTCAAAAATTATATTATCATATGTTTTTAAAAATGATTCTGGTACAAAAACACAATGACACGACATAAAATCTAAATCCATTTTATATCGGGTTTTTAATCCTTCTACATCAATATGAGAATCATAATTCATAATGTCATCTTTATAATAATGATTTAATTCTGTCCAATAATAATATGGATTATTAGAAGTTTGATTACGAATATATTCTTGTATATTTATAGCACCATATCCTTTTTCATATCTTTCAATAGTTTTCCAAACACCACTTCCACATGTATTATTTCTTCCAATTTTTTCATGCTGTTTTAAATTGGCAAGAATATCAAAAGGAGTCATAAATCTGCATTCAGGATGGATAGATACTTTCGGCGCAATACCATATTGATGATAAAGTTCCAAATATTCATCAACAAATTTAATTGGATTAATTATAAAATCCTTACAGATGTAAGTATCTGCTCCCCGAAATGTAGCAGAACTAAAATGACTAAATATATGATGTTTGCCATCAATTGTATCTACCGTATGTGCTCTTTGAGAAGAGCCATTTGTAAGTACGCCCACTTTTGTTCCAACCGCTTTGTAGCCAAAATAATCTGTAGCTAATCCTTTACCCTCGTCACCATAATTGGATTAACGAGCCTACAACAATAAACATATTGGTAGGCATTCATATCACCTCTTTTCTATCATAAGAATGGGCGAGGTATTTAATATCTCACCCATTCTTTTTAAACTATTACCAAGTAATATAATTTCCTGTTGTATCTTCTTGTGTTTTCATTGGAATAGAATCATTATTATTGTTACCGTTAATGGAATCATTAATACACTCTACGATAGTTGCAGGTAACTGTTCAATAGTTGCGACTTTCAGACGGTTCCCAAGATAAGGTCTAAAGCTATTTTCAATTTTTGTATTGTAATAAAAATAACTATTTGCCGTATCATCAACTGCAATATGATAAATATCGAATTTTTCAATAGCTTCTTTATAAAGATAAGTTGTCTCTACATCACCTTCCAAACTATCACCAGTCACATTTTCAAGATAGCGTTTAGGAAGATAAGGGTTCAGCGGTTCATCGCCCATAGTAATAATGATGCCTTTTTTACCACGTTTCCAACAATCAAGTTTAGTATGTCTCAAACCCATATACCAAGCGGCAGTATAAGATTCAAAACCATTACCACCACCACCATGCTCCATATAAACCTTATCAAGATGTTCTGCAATTCTTACATCCGATTCGTACTGAGACATCTGAATGGGTGCATCATCATATGCAAGGTCTCCAATACCCATGATACAAAATTCAACATCCTCAAACTTATCATAAAGAGAAGTCATAATTGTATTAAGGGCTTTTGCTGTCTTTACACAAGCACTGCCCATTGATCCTGTCACATCCAAAGCAAGAATAATTGGAATTGTATTAGGATGCTCTTCGCTATCACAGCACTCTCTTACAATCTTAAAGGGTTTAAGGTCTTCATGAATTTTACTCTGCTTGTAATAATCCTGAAGACTGTCCGCTGTTACAATACCTCTGGTATTAACAGTACGTCCCATGCTATTAGAATAATTAACAAAACTACTGGTTGTATAACTTCCGCTACCCATTACTCTTCATCCTCCTGATTATCTTCTTCTACCTTTTCTGCATCATTACCAAAATCAAATATTCCATCAAAGTTGAACATATCACCAAAGCCACCGTTACCCATCATACCAAGCATCATAAGATTGCCCATACCATTGTTGGCGCTACCATTCTTACCGTTCATCATTTCAGACATTATCTTATACTTCATGATATTCTCAAAGGCATTCTTCTTACCCTTATCCTTAGAGAAGTTAAACATGGAAACAATCTTTCCATAGAAATAAGTATTGCCCATAAACATGTGTCGTTCAGGAAGAATCTGCTCCACTGTAGAATCTTCATAATTGATTACTGTAATAAAAGAAGGATTCACGTCCACAACACATTTAGGCTTACGACCACCACCTTTGTCCTGAGCAAGAATAATATCGCCTTTTTTTACTTTGTTTGTAGGAATTACAAAGAAGAATTCCTCACCAATGTCGAAAACAAAATTATTACAATTAATCAGCTTACCAGTCTTCATATTATAAGACTTATAACCGTTTGTTGTTCGAACAGCAATATTGCCGTTCACGTCCAGTCTGATGTTACCGGGGTCGATCCGTCCAAACATTCCATTAAAAAAATCTGTGTTCATCTTTTTGCTCCTTTTTAATTGTGTGAATTTAATTTATTATTACTAAGTACATCTGGAGAGATTCGAACTCTCACGCCTTTCGGCATTGGTACTTGAAGCCAACATGTCTACCAATTCCATCACAGATGCACATTGTGGTAAGCACATGCTTTTATACTTACCACAATATATTATGAAAGGTGCCAAATGAATAAGACTATAATTAGTATATATATTTAATTACCATTTGTCAATAGTCTTTTTAACTCATCTGTTAATTTATCGTAGTCAGACAATCTATATAATTCAGTCAAAATTCTTCGGCATGCCATATTAAAATGCCCAGTTACATAATCTACAATTTCAATACCCTTTAAATCTTGTGCTTCAATATCCTTTATTAGTTGTTCACGTTCATTTGGTGACAACCATTTTATAGCTTCAAAAATATTCATTATTTTCTCCATATATTAATTATTAATCACATTTCGACCATCCACAATCCTTACAAGTATTACAACCACCCTCAAATACAAGATTGCCACCACATTGAGGGCATTTAGCATTTGAAGATACAATCTGAACTGGTTTAGTTATTTTTACAGGTTTTTTATCTTCTTCGTAATCATCCATCAAGTCACTCATAATTTCATTATGCATATCAATTAATGCATTTCCAATAGCCACAGGACAACAACTACCTTTAGAGGTATCATGCATTGTTGCTGTTCTAACTGCATAAGAAGGACAAGTTCCGCTTGATTTAAGCTGATCTACAATAGAATTAATATCAACGCCACCACGGGCAGAAAGTGAAATCATTCGGGATAACCCAACCATAAAATTATTACATCCACCAGTACTACCTTTTGATAAATACGTTTCAAGCAAATCCCCTGTATCAGGATCAAAAAATGCTTCACAATGTAGCGTGCCACATCCTGTCTGAAGAGTGCGCTTTTTACCAATACAATTATCATCAGCCTTAATAATCATGCCACGTTTAAGTTCCTGAGGCTCTTCTTCGTGTGTCTCTTCTTCAATATGAGTCGTAAGAATTCCTACACGTTTACAACCGTCTCTAAACATTGTAATGCCTTTGAGACCCGCTTTCCAAGCTTCCATATAAATATCCTTAACTTTTTCTACAGGAAATTCTTGAGGAACATTTACTGTCGAACTGATAGAAGCATCAATATGTTTTTGCCAAATTGACTGCATAGCAATTCTATCTTTATAGTCAAGAGTTTGTGCAGTTACAAAGAAATCAGGAAGTTGACTATCATCTGTAAGACCATGTGCGTCCATGTACTCTTTTACAATAGGAGTATAAACTTTATAATACTGGTCATGTCCATGCAGTGACTCTGTTTTTCTCGTATAATAGTTTGCAAAAATTGGTTCAATACCGCCACTTACACGAAGCATCGTTGAAAGTGTCCCTGTAGGTGCAATTGTCAAAAGCTGAGAATTACGGAGACCATCTACCATTAATTCAACATTATATTCATTCATATTATGAAAACGCCAGAATGAAGATTGCGTTATGGCATCTGCATTAAATTTAGGATAACTACCTTTTTGACTTGCTAAATTAATAGATGCAATCATAGCCATACGTGCCATTGTATAACCAATTTTATCGCACAATTCAATAGACTCTGGACTTCCATATTTAATGCCCATTTTAATCAGCATGTCAGCAAGTCCAAAAATTCCAAGACCAATCTGACGCCAATCACGAACAGATTCTCTCTGTTCCTGCAAGGGATGAAGTGGAAGACCTTCATCTAATACATTATTTAATGCTTTTACAGCAATTTCTACTGCTAATTCAAAATCATCGTAATCAAACTCTTTATCTTTAATAACAAATTCTGAGAGATTGAGCGAACCGAGCAAACAGGCACCTCCCGCTGGCAATGGCTCTTCAGCGCATGGATTTACACCTGCATACTTAAAATTTATATCTTCACTTAATAAGTTGTATTTTTCAATATTATCCCAAAACAAGAGTCCGGGTTCACCCCAATCCCAATTGGCTTCGCACATTTTCATAAATACTTCATGTGCATCAATTTCTTTTGAGATAACCTCTCCAGTTTCTTCTCTAACAAACTTTAAAGTATAAGGTTTCTTTTCTGCTACAGCTTGCATGAATTCGTTAGTTACTCTAATAGAAATATTAGCTTTTGTTACTTTATCAGTATTTTGTTTGATTTCAATAAATTCCTCAAGGTCTGGATGATCACAAGGAATTGAAATCATTAATGCGCCCATTTGTGGACTATCTCTTAATCGTTAAACGACCTTGGATACTATTGTGGTTATTAAAATCTATCGCTAGATTCCCACTAGTCTCTACACCTTCCTACTCTGTAGGCTCAGCACGGTATTATCAAGATACATTCTTGCCTTCACCGTTTTCTTCCAATTCAAGACGCAGCGCATTATACTTAATGTACTTTCTATTTAAAACAATGAAATCATCATTTGGATAAATATATTCGCAAAATTTAATTACATCTTTTCTCTCGCAAAAAGTTAAAACATAACAATCTCCATCGCTCTTAGGTCTTACAACGGTTGATATTCCAAGTTTTCTATATAAAAGTTTTTGTACACCTTCTAATAATTTTAATTGAGAAGTAAAAGAGATTTTTTGCCATATTCTATTTCTATCTTTTCTTCTCCCCCAAGTGATACAGCCATCGCCATCAAAAAAGCCAAGTAGCATATAACGTTCTAAATCTTCTGCGATTCGAGGATAATGCCTTTCTTTTTTTAAACGCCCACCAGTAAATTTTGTAATATCTTTAATCATCCTGGTCATACGAGCACGAGGGAACCGTCTATTTTTTTTATCTAAAGTATAATCTAAAATCACACGTCCATTAATAACATTGGAAATATAATAAAGCAATTCTTTATCTTCAATGGCACAAGCGAATTCTACGGAATTTTTTTCGTTAATAGCCGCATCAGCCAATATATAACCTAATACATAAGCTTTTTCTTTGGTATCTATCTTTTCAAAACTGTATTTTGGAAGTTTTGCGTATTTAGAATCGCTATTTAATTTATACTTTGTTATCCAATATGATACGGTTCTTCGATCTAACCCATACTCATTACCAATTTGTCTGGTAGACATTCCTTTATCCAAACATTCTTTTAAATATTCTTTATCCATTTCTTTACCTCTCTTACTCTATCATTTTCAGAAAGTAGCACATTATTTATTTACGTCTTCCGTTCTGCCCTATCAGTCCCGTCACCGTAGAATACAAATCCATAAAGCTAACAGCACCCGAAGTCTCTTTTGCGGCATTATGAATAAGAGCACCTTTTGGAGCAAGTTTTCCAATGTCAATACCACAACCACCACCATATGAATAAGTACGTGCCAGTTTAGTAGCACACTCAAAAATAGATTCAATATTATCTTCAGGGGGTGTAATCACATAACAATTACTAAGACTGATTTTTCTACCATTCTGATTAGTTCCTCTGTTAGCAAGAATACGCCCACCAAAAAGGAACTTCTTTTCAATAATTAAATCTCTAACTTCGTCATCACCACCACTAACTCTATCAAGCCAATGATCAAAAGTTTCTCCTTCAAACTGATATTTATTCTTAAAAATATCAATTCCAAGTGTATTATCTTTTCCAAGCCATTCTTCAACTGTCATATATTCAACATTCCCCCTCAATATAATCTAGAACTTCTCTCACAACATCTCCAACCTCAGTTCCTTCGTCATTCCAAATAATCTTTTGAGCGAAGATATCCATGACAGAAAAATCAATACCATCTGACTCAATTCTTCTAGCGACTTCTTGTTTTTTATCGCCACGCCTTTTAGCACGTATTCTGATAGTATCATTGTTACATTTAAGATATACGACCCTAAATTCAACAGAATTATCTCGTTTAAGTTCGTACATCTTATCAACACCAGATGGACTCAAAATAATAACTTTCTTCTGATTATCTCTTACTTTAAGTACATCTTGTTTAGCACTGCCATAATACCAAGTATCACCAGAAGCTACTTTATACATCCTATATTCTAAGAAAAACCCATCCTTAATTTTCCCCTCAAAATCTTCCTTAGAAATATAATGATAATCTACACCATCAGTTTCACCTCTTCTCTTAGGTCTGGTAGTATAGGTTACTACCTTTTTAAAACCTTTATTAATTAATCTTTTTACAATAGTATCTTTACCAGAACACATTTTACCACAAATAACTAGAAGCATATTTAATTATCCTCTTTTTCTGTCTCTGTATCTTCAAACAGCTTTTCAAGTCTAACAATTGTATCTACAATACCTGCCATATGGAATACAGACTCAACCTGATCTTTAGTGTCAGTTCCATAAATAACATCAATGTCTTCTCTCAAAAGATCATAACCTGTTTTCATAATGTTGTAATAAGTAATTTTACCAATTTTCATTTAATACCCCCTTAAATCGTCTATAGTAAGTGGTACACCATTTTTTTTAATCATAATAATTTATTCATCCTTTTTTAATCGATTTTTATATTGATAAAAACAGTAAGAAAATGCGGCTATCAAATATGCATTTGCAAATAACCACACATCTACGAGTAACATAGCAGATGGATATTGGTAATTATAAACATAATCTACCACAACCAGAACAATAAAAAATACTGCAATTAAAAATACAATATTTGGCGACTTAACTTGGTATGAATAAACTTTACTATCTTCCCACTTTTCAATATAATCTTTTATTTTTTTCATCATTTTACAGACATCCCCCACAACAACCATAAGGCACATTTTCATTAAACACTTCATCAATTTCTTCTGCGTAATCAAGCAATTCAGTAGGCAGATCATCCGTGTTTATACGCCAATCATCATGTTCTACATAAGAATCAGAATAATTATTTCTAAATCCGCAACTACCGCCACTACTCCAAAATTGAGGAAGCAATTTCTTATCTTTATATTTTCCATCAAAGTCTTGTCCGAAATGATATCTTTCACCATTAATTTCAAGTACTAAAACACCCATACATAATGATGGATATTTACCAGTATATTCAATGAATCTAACATGAGTTAGTTTACTTTTTATTCCTATTAACATCTCTCACCTCAACAACAATGACTAATCGGCTTAATTTCATTCTCAAGTTTATTCAACATCTCTTCATTGTCCGTCATAGGAATCACACTTACATAATTGCCAAGTAGTGAAGTAACACCAAGAAAAGATTTAGCATCAATGGTTTGTGCTCTATAAATAACATCAATATTAAATGGGTATTTATCACAAATGTTTACAAGGTTCTGCGCATCATCAAGAGTTTCAATTTTAAAAGCAATTAATTTCATTTTGTTTTAGTTCTCCTATTACTCATATAAAAAATATTTGATGGATTCCATACATAAATACCAAGCCATATCCAATATAAAATTGTTGTTATCATATAACGATTTCCAGCATCAAAAACAACATAATATAACATTTGACTTCCAATTAATAATTCAATTATTACCCAAATAACTCCAACGTTGGTAAGCATCAATTCTCCTTATACGGTGCACACTTTTCTTTCCAAGCTACAATTTCATACCGACTCTCATCAATCTGGTAACCTTCTTCCATAAACCAGACATCTTCATGCCATCCTACAGGAATGTAAAAGGTATCAGTAAATTCGTCCCAGATAAAATAGTCCTCTTCATAATCTGTCCAATCATAAGCACTATCATCTACGGGGATGCTACCGTCTTCATAAAACGCATTACACGTACCATACCAATATTCATCAGGATTATCCCATTTTTTCCATCGGAATGTAATCTCTACAGGTGTTTCTGATTTAGGAAGTTTATCAGTTACTTTAATCCAATCTTTATTGTTTTCTGCCATAATTTTAAATGCTCTCCTTAATCAACTTTTTTAACATATTTTGTACCGCCAAAAATACTACCTACAAGTGCCAATATAAGCCAAATACCAAACGCCAGTTTCCAAGAAAAAACAAAACCGAACGCCCAACATATTCCTTTAATAATGAGTCCTGTAATTCCAAAACTAATTCCATAACAAATAGCAACAATTACAAGAGCTACAACTATTCCAATTACCATAATCAATTCTCCTTATTATAAAACCATTCATTATACTTTTGATAACGTTTGTTAATATCAGTTATATCTTCTTTAGACCAATCTTTTGTAAGTCTGTTCCAAAATCCACAACCATTGAAACATTCAGAACAACAGCCTCTATACACACAATGAGGAACGAGAACATCTGCTTCAATAGGATGAGTTTCATGAAGTTTACGTTTAAAATCTTCAGCTAATTGTCTAGCTTCATTAGTGGCTTGAAAACATAATCTCTTACGCCATGCGTCAATAAGATTTTGCATATTTGCATATCCATCAAATTTTACAAAAGCCCCTTGAGGCGCTTCATTACGATCATAATTTTTTTGTCGATCATTACGTTGGGTACTAATAAACTTCTCAAATTTATGCCGTGACCATTCAGTTGATACCCAGTATTTAATATTTTCCCAAGTCCAATCAAACTCAAGCAATCTAATTGGGGAATGTTCTGAAAATAAAATCTTTTTCTTAAAAGTATCAGTAGCGTCTTTGCCTGTAAAATCTTTATTGTCAGTTGTTCGACAATGATTCTTTACTCTACGCCATATTTCATTTGATGGCATAAAATTAAATTTAGTAATCATTTAATATTCCTTTCTTAATCTAAAACAACAGTTCTCCATTTTTTATTCTTCCAGTATTTCCACTGAAAATCTCCACCAAATACTCTGGTCTCGATATCTTCAACTTTATCCATACCTAAAAGAAAATCTCTTACTTTTTGCACTTCTTCAGGAGACTTGCTATAAATCTTTGCCCAACGCTGTAAATCATGGTCAATCTGTTCAACAGACCATTCTTCGTCAGTTAATTCAGACTGACGCTTCCATTCAGCTTCTTGTGCATCAATCATAGCCTTTGCTTCTGCATATGTTTCAAAAGCATTATCTTTTTGAAGTGATACATATGGATAAACATAAATTGAATCATCATGTTCTTTTCTAATACGCCAGCCAAGTTTTTTATCTATTTCAGCGTGCGGGACGGTCTGATCATAATCCTTTAAATAAATCAAAACACCTTGTTCAAACGCTGTTTTAATATCTTCAGGCTTATTAATTTTAAGATTGCCTAAAGCAGACCAATCTTTACTACTGCGCCATTCCATTTCAAACAATTGGGTATTATATGTCCACCCTTTAGGTAATTTTTTCCAATGAGTAAATTGAGGAAAATCATTGTAAGGTATATTATCAATGAATCGATGATCTCTAATATGCAACCTTTCAACACACACGGCATCTGAAAATTCTTCATCCACGATACCATAATCAATATAGTATTCATAAGGTGGTTGTCTGTGCCGTTCTACCCAATAAACAACATCTCCCGACTGAAATTTCATTATACACTCCTTTTTATGGTGGTAAGAACAGTTATTTGATACTTTATTAGTATAACTGTTCCTACCATCATTGTCAACTAAATTTTAATTATCACTTCTTAAAAAACCAGTTTAGGATGTGCAATCTCATATAAAGAATCCTGTAAATGAGTCTGTTTGCGACTAATGGCTTCCTGTGCCACGCCATATCGTAATGCCCCTGTCTGACATACAAGATAGCATTTCTTTTTAGCACGAGTAATACCAGTGTAAATAAGCTGACGGCTTAAAAGACCGTATGATGCAAAATCAAAATTAAAAATAATATTATCACTCTGACTACCTTGGTATTTATGAACTGTAATAGCATAAGCCAGATCAAGCTGTTCCCAATAATCTTTGGGAATATTAACTCGTCCAATACCAACAAAATCAATAACCATTACATCGACCTCGTCACCCTCTTCATTTTCTTCAATTGTGATATCTTTAATAATACCAATATTACCATTATAGATTGTAGGTTCGACTTTATAGTTATTAACTGTATTAATTACTTTATCACCGACTCTGAAAATTCTTAAACCAGAACTAACAGTCATTACAGATTCTTCTTTAAGATCATCTCTTGCAGGATTGTACAATTCCTGAATATCATTATTTAAATTATAAGTATTGGAATCGCCACGTTTTTTAACAGGAACAATAACTTGTGTTTCTAAAATATTAAAATCTTTTTGAGCATATAGCCTTTGAAAATATTCCATTACTTTATAAAAACTGTTAGAAGAATCCAAATAACAGTCTAAAACAAGGTCTTGTAATTCTCCACGGACTTCAACACCAGTCCAACCCTCTTCAATAATTTGTTCACCATGTCTGACAGCTGTACTATTTGTAATAATAGCAGACTTGGCAGCCTGACGATGAATCTTTGTAAGTAGAATATCTGGAATTTCGTCTGATTGAATCATATCATAAGCAACATTACCACAACCGATTGCTTCAAGCTGTGCAGGATCACCAAGCATAATTAATTTAGAACCAGAAGGAATAGCACGAATCAAATAATAAAACAATTCAGCATCTACCATTGAAATTTCATCAAGAATATAAATATCATACCCCAATTGTTTTTCTTGATTGTATTCAAATCCTGCACCTGAATATCCTAAAAGTCTATGAATGGTATAACCTGTTTCACCAGTAACTTCAGCTAGTCTTGCAGACGCACGACCAGATAGAGCACACATTACATGAGAATAATTGGGAAGGGCAGTGATTATTCCATTCACTAGAGTCGATTTTCCCGTTCCGGCACTACCACTAATGATCAACACATTATTTTCAAGCCCCATTTTAATACCGTTTACTTGCTCATCAGTAAATTCCCAACCTTGTTCTTGTTCTAGTTCTTTAATTCTTTCTTCCCAACCATCATATTTAAAATCAGATTCTGCATTTTTCAATCTTAGTAATTCAGCGGCTATAGTAAAGGATAATAACTTATAATAAGGTAATCCAATCTTAGTTTTTTCATCATTAAACCACAAATCAAGACTTTTAATAGCTTTTGTAATTGTACTATCTTCAACCTCTTCACCAATTTCATCGAGAATCGCTCCGAGTAACTGGTCTGGTGTTAACCATGACATGCCATTGTCACCACTCCGTTTTAGATAATATTTAATATATTCTGCAACACGAGTTTCACCCAATGGGTCAATTCCACCTTTTAGAGCAATCTCATCAGCTTTTTTCCAACTAATACCATTAACCTCATTTACTAAAACATACGGATTATTTTTAATCTTATCTACAACTAAATCGGCAGAATGATATGCAGACATAAGACGATTAACAATATTATTTGTAAGACCATAATCTTCTAGTTCAATATAAATTTTAGCACGGTCATAATGTTCATGAAATCTATGACACCAAACAGTTGCCGTTTTAAGACCGCATCCTTTAACTCTAACCAATGCTTTCATATCACGTTTCTTCAGCGCTTCAAATGGGTCATCTAATGCTCCATACATACAATCAATCTGATAAGGGGTGAATAAAGAACTAAGATATTTCTTCTTACCAACATCATCTCCGTCACCAAAATCAAGTGCAGTAAAAATAGATTGAATTACATATTGGTCACCCCATTTAGGATCATGTACAAAATCTGCAATAATCGTATAAATACATCCTTCAATAGGTTGTGGCATCTGACCTTTAAAAATTATTAAATCACCTTTATAAATACCATCTCCAGAACGGACTTTTTCTATCGAGCATTTAATAATTCCCCAATTATCTTTAAAATATATACGATGCTCCATAGAAGCATCAACTTTAATTCTATTATTTTCTTTCTCATTCATCTACTTTGATCCTTTCAGTCTGTAATTCCATTCGTCCATCTGGAAGAACATTTTTAATTAAATTAACTGTATGTTTATAAATCGTGTCTTTGTAAATCAAAGGGAAGAACTGATCATCTCTCCTGATACCACTAATAAGCAATTTATTACCACGTTTCAGCCAACTTTCTTCAAGCACTTTCTTCTTGCCATTTTCTAATGGCTGTGAGATACGTTTGTTATAGAAAGCATAACTACCTTTATAGAATTTGACATTAACTACACCATAACAAGTAAGAAGAGCAACAGTGTGCTTGGCGTTAACACTTTGTAAAACAGTCCCCGCAATTCTTGTGATGCGATACTTAGGAACACGTTTCCACTCATTATCAATTTTACGATTATACCAAGCATAAGGTTCAGGTTCTTCTGGTAAATCAAAATAATTTGCAATACCATAATAATCTTCATCAATATTGGCAAGTTCATGTTCTTGGTCATAATAACAACACGCTTCCATGTTCCATGATGCTTCTGTACCCGATGCCCTTTCATTCCAAATAGATTGGAATAATGCATCATTATAAGTATCAAGTGCTTCTTGTGAACTAAACCAGTCACGCAATGGCTGAATTAATATATCATATTCTTTAATAAATTCTTTTTCTGAAATAATATAATATCCATCTTTGACATCAATCACAGAATCTTCTGAAAAGAATTTATTAAATACTGGCTGTGACGCATCGTCCAAAATGAAATAGCGGTCATGATAGCCTCGTTTAGGAAGTTTTTTATCAGGATCAATATAAAGTTTATATAACCCTTCGTCATCCAACACATACTGTTTGATTTTAATACAATTAAGACAACTTTTAAGATTATCTGGAATAATTCTAAACGAAAGCAATTTTCCAAGTTGTTGCATAGTTAATTTATTAGCAGGTTCAAAACAATATCTGCGCAAAAACCATTCCATTGTTTTAAAGCGGTCTGAATTATGAAGTGTGAGGAAACAACCACCTTTAATCAACTTAATCATTTGTGCAGGTTGTACAATTTTAGTATCAAGCATTCGAACTGCAAAATCATCTATTGAAGAATAAGGTGCATTCTGAATAATTGCTTGAGCAAGTTCAGTATTTACACCATTAATACCTTTCATACTAAATTCAATTTTTTCATTTTGCACATTAGGCACAAATTCAAATTGCGGATTGTTAATATCAGGATTTGAAATTTTCACTCCTTCATGCTGAATAGTAGCAATAGCAACAGCCATTTTACCATAATCGGTAGCGTCATTAGCGTTTGCATTATATGATCCCGAACGCACAATAAGATTAGCTGTCTGCCAATAAATAGGATTGTATTTATAATTGAGCCACGCTTCTTGCAAACCGATACAGCTATATCCTAAAGTATGCGCCTTATTGAATCCATAACCTCTCTGGGTATATATCAGTTGATACCAAACGTAATTTGTTAAATTAGGGGAAAGTTGTTTTTCTTCAGCGTTTTCAAAAAATTCTTTTTCCAATTGTTCAAAATCTTTAGGATTCTTTTTTGCAACAGCTTTTCTTAATCTATCAGCCCATCCTAAATCAAAACCACCAATTTTAGGATGCATCGTAAGTAATATTAAATACTCTTGTGCTTCACAAATACCATAAGATATACCAATGATATCTTTTAAAATATCCTGTTCCTCTTCAGTTAATCCATACTCCGTCATTTCATCATACCAAAGTTGGATATTTTCATGAAATCTGGCATATTTTTCAAGTGGCATTTCTTCCCCTTTATTCTGGGGCATAAGTCGAATAACAGAATTAATAGTAGCAAGGTCATCTACTGAATGTGGTTTAACAAGACTCAATGCTTTTTTCCCACTGTCTTTATCAAACTGGAATAGGTTCATTACTTTTTGATTGCCAACTAATTCCCACAATTTGGGTGCATCTCTTGTAATATTATATATTCCTAAATATTTAAAATACGTGTCTTTTAAGTTTCCTTGCCATTCAATAAGACCGTCTTTAAGCAAAAGATTTAATGTAGCATGAAGCAAATCTGCACCATCTACTGACAATTCATCAATTTTAATCAGTGATACCGCTTCATCACCATGTAAATCAAATTGAGTAATGATATCTCCAGAATTAGTTCTCATTAAAGCAGTAGACTCTACAAGAGGTTTATCGCAAATAATTATGCCACCTGCATGAGATCCAATTCCACTAATCAATCCCTCAATTTTTTGTGCCACATCCCAAAGTTCAGGTCTTGCGTCCATTTCTCTAACAAAATCAGGAACAGGTTCATAGTCTTCATTGCCATAATACATAGTCTTTAAACTGCGTGCCTGTCCTCTATCGAATACAACAAGAGAAGCAATGTAAGAAGCTATATCATTGGAAATTCCTAGACCTCGACTTGCAGTAAGGATTGCACTTTTACTTTTTTCAGTTTGCAAAGTTAACACTCTTGATACTTTATCCGCACCATAAGTATCAATAAATTTTTGAATTACGGCTTCACGTTTAGCAGACTCTATATCTGTATCAATATCAAGTACACTAACACGTTTAGGATTAAGAAAACGCCAAGGATACATTTTAGTATTCTCACGTAACGCATCCAACTGAATAATATCAAGTAAATATAATAGACAAAAACCACCACCAGAGCCACGAGATGGCATAACCAGACTTCCTGCATCCCAAGCTAATTGCACATAATCTCGAACCTGCATAAGATAACGAGACCACCGAACTTTATTGACCTCTGAAGATGTTTTTAAATAATTTAAACATTCATTTATCATTTCATATCCACGTTGACATTGATAATGAGAATTTTTACCATCAATTGAACGAAGTAATTCTCTTGTCATATGCCTATCTGACGGATATTCGGAATGATAAAAATAATCTAAAAGCGGTATATTATCTTTAAATTTAATATAAAGTTGTTCATCAGGTTCGGTAAGATCAAAAGGAATATACGGTAATTCCAAATCTTTAGTCAACGAATAATACTGTATCCTATCATAGATAAGCATAGTATTATTTAATCCTAATTCTACAGCATTATAACCAATTGAATCATCCATATATTCATGAATTTCTTCTTTGGTCATTATATATGTTGTAGTATAAAAATCATCAACTTCTCTATCACCTTCATCTGCTTTCAAAAATGCTTTATGAATTTCTCTATCTTCTTTTCGCAGATAATGAGCGTCCAAAGTAATAATATATGGCACTTGTAAATCTTTTGATAATTTTATAATAGCCTGATTTACATATATCTGATCTTCATTGGGATTAGGCTGAATTTCCAAAAAGAAATAACCATTACCAAACCATTCGACCATTGTTTCAATCCAATAAACAATGTTCTCATATATTTCTTCACGCTTAAAAACGTCTTGTTCATCCCGATATTTAAGAAGTTGCCGTGGAATACTTCCACCGAGACAAGCGCTCGAACCAATAAGATGTCCTTTATATTTTTCAAGTAGTTCTTGTAAATCCGAATAATAAGTTGGCACTCGATACATCACAGACATAAAAGCATTGTTGACCCAAGCTTTAGTGCTTAATTCACGTAATGCCTTATGACCTTCTGCATCAAGAGCAATCAAAATAAAATGCGGATAAAAATTATTCCCTTTATTATCTGCGGTTACAGATTCAGGACACAAGTAAATCTCATTGCCAAGCCCCACTTTGAAATCTTTATATTCAGGCTTATCTTTAACTAAATCATAATATTTTAATACGTCAAGATGACTGCCGATTGTTTCGTGCTCGGTGACTACACAACCTGACCAACCGCATTGTCGATGATATTCGATAAAATCAGGAACTTTGATAATCGCGTCCCTGAGACGATAATTCGAATGTTCCGTATGTCCGTGACATGAAAACATATATTTACCCCTTAAAAAATCAATTTCCGCTTACCATTTAATTTTGTCTTGTTGCCTGTATCAATTGTACTCTTTTTACCTGCGTTGTCAAGGGCATTATATCTTTTGTTTACAGTCCATACTTTATTTTCTGGCGTCCAAAGACTATAATATTCACAATCATTTTTAAATTCATGTGCTTTAGGATTGGTTACTGAATAATTGCACCAATGACAAAGCGGACTAGGTTTTGGCAACCAAATACCACTCTTTTTACATTTATCAATTTTATCAAGTAAATTATCAAGCGTTTTTTCTAATCGCTTTTCCCAACCACTCGTCATAGCCATCTGATCTTCATCAAGTAAAATAAAGCGATAAAGGAAACTCACGGGAATTTGACCAAATTCCTGATAAATCGCCATTGCATAAATACCAAATTGAAGTGAAGTTACAACTTTTGCCGATTCGAATTGCTTCTTGCTAGTTTTGTAATCGACCGTTCTAAATTCCCCAAATATATTAATATCAATTCTATCAATAAATCCATTAAAAATAACTCTGTCTTTATATACAAATTCAAACGGCAACTCTGCGTATATAGGATGCCAAATTGAAGCATGATTCATCTCTTCTTTAAGAACTTTTTTAAATACTTCCATTTTTTCTTCATATGTCATGCCAGAAGCATTATCAGGCTCATACCATTCTTCAAAATATTTCCGCTTTAATTCATCTACTCCAAGGATATGTTCTTTCGTTTTCTCATTCGTATCAATAGAACCATACTTTAAAATAAAATAAAGATAATCATAATCCACATGCTTACCGACTTTAAGATAATTACATTTAAGTTCCAGAATCAAATGACACAGACTTCCTAATTCCAAAGCCAGTGTGGTTTCTTTGGTAAATTTCTTTTCACCATATTTAAGATTGAACTGATAAGGACAATTTTTAAATACTTCAAGACCACTGTAACTTAAACGTGGCAATACGTTTCGATCCGCTTCAGTAACCGCCCTCACTTTCCCCTCGAAAAAATCGCTCATTGATTTATAATAATCTTCTACTAATTCGTTACCCATTTTTATCATTCCTCTCTATGCTAAAATAAGTGGGGTTTTCGATATTGTTTTTATCCTATCTACTTACCCCACCGTACCCTCATGGAAGCACTGTTATGTAAAAATTAATGCGTTTTTCCCACTAAATTTTTTGAAATTCAGGACGCTATACAGGTTACTCCTGCCAGTCAATCCACCCGTAGGGATAAACCTGCATACCCTCGTCTCTCCATTTACCATGTTTATATACTTGAAAACGATGACGATTAGCATTATATCTTTCATATTTTGTACGATATCCCGCAGGATAAATATAGTGTACTGAACCATCTTTATTAAAATCAATATATCTTGATAATTTTTCTCTGGGTGACTTACGAGTCAGCATAGCACCATCTGCTCCAAAATAATACATTTTGCCACCACGTACACGATACGTACTTGTAGCAAGTTCTCCTACTTCATACATTTGACTTTTGGTCTTATGTGCATAATAGGTCTTCCCCTGTACTGTAAAATAACCAGTTTGTGTTGAAAAATAACGTCCTTCACAATCTTCACCCATCAATCCAGTTCCGGTTTTTGCTTCAGCAGTAATACACATAGAAAAAATCATAATAACAACTGCCATAATTGTAATAAACGATATCCTTTTTTTCATTTAATCCCCCTTTAATAATCAAATAAACAGTGCACAAGTTGATACAACCATCAACATTGGAGAAATAAACGCACTCATAATATCTCTTTTCGTGATGGTCTTTTTATCTCTTACATTTAACCAAACATTCACTCCACCGGATAACATCGCACATCCACTTGCCACAAGTACTTTAATAAATCCGCTCATTTTAATCAGTCCTTTCTTTTAATCACTTCGTTTACATCTTCCATTGTTACTAAAATTTTTTCTTTCATTAGTTGTAATAAGATATCCTTACCCTTGTCAGTGGGAGAATCTTTATAATCAAGTCTGTGTTCTTTATCTAATACCAAATACACACGTACATAAGGAACAAGTGGAGCAACTTTTTTAATTAGTTTTTGGTAATAAGCTGTTGCTTCAAAAGTATCTGAATCACCATATTCCCTGTCCAAACCAACTATAACTTCTTCAACCTTTAATTGCTCTAATATAATTTTAATTTGTGTTTTTGAAATGTTTGATCCACATAGTCCTACGACAAAACTATCCTCACCAAAATATGAATATGCCTGTAACACTGATTTTTCAGCTTCAACCAACATTACCTTTTTACATTGCCATATTTTATCTTTGGCAACATGTATGCCATATAAATTACTTCCAAGTTGATGACTTAAAAAACGACCACCAATTTGTAAAGGTACATATTTACCAAAACGTTCTGCATCTTCATCATTTAAAAATCGTCCCCTTATTCCTATAAGACGTTCATTAATGTCTCTATGCGGAATCGTAATCTGATTGGTTAAACCATAATATCCTATTTCAAATCTTGACATGGCTTCACGAGTTATATGTTCATCAAGCCATCCCTGATAAGGCGCATACCAGAATATATCAAGGATATTTTCATTTATTTCTGATAAATTAGGTACAGCCTTTGAATTTTTCTTTACAGATTTTAAACGATTGATCCATTCAAAGTCTGTAATTGTTTTTTCTGGAGCAATTTGTTCAGGGTCTTTCTCATAAAGACGTCCTGTAATTGAAGCTATATAATATAATGCTCGATAATATGTAAGTGTTTTACCCTTTATTCTGTGAGCACGAATAACTAATTCAATAATTCCATATGAATCACCACATGTCCAACATTTAAAGCGATGAGAATCATTGTAATATGTTAATTTATAGGGACTGTCTCCATCGTGACAAATAGAAGTTGAGAACAAAAGATTCCCCTGATTATCTCGTTTATATTCTGGTGAACCAAGGTCTGCACAGATTTTAATTATATCTTCATTTGTTAATGAATTTAATATTTTTTTCTGATCTAAATACATATTCTTACCGTTATACCCAGTTATACCCAAAAAGATAATCACCAATCAAAACTTCTTTTTACTACTTGTTCTTCTTCTACTGCTTCAGGTTTAATTTCAACAGCTGTGGTATCAATAATTTCAGGCTCTTCATCGTGTACCTGTGATTCTAAAACTGAATGCTCTCGTATTTTTGCTTCTACAGATTCAATTTGAGTAAAATCCATATCAATAAGATTAAAAATAAAATCTGTTACAAATAGAGGCTCTTCATCCATAATACCCAAATCTAAATAACTCCAAATAATAATTTTTGTAAGTTTTCCTCGTCTTACCTTATAAATCCAATGTCCAATATTAGGCATACGCAGACCAAAATGGGTTTGAATAATTGTGTCTAATTTTTCACGCTCACGTTGATTAGGTTCTATGGAAATATATCCTACATCTAATTTATTTGCTAATGCTTTTGCGCCCGCAAGAAGGTTTTGATCTTTTATCAACGCATTCTGTGCTTCACCATTAAGCTGAGAAGCTGTATAAATAAAAATGTCTAATTGTTGTGCCAGAGTTTTTAGTTCTGTAATAAACATTAATAAAAATTGATATTCTTGAATTTTCATTTTAGATGCCTGTGTAGCAGCCGCCATGGCTTTAGCAGGTGACCATATATAATCAAAATAAAAAATTTCAACATTAAATTCTCTATAATATTTTTTAATTATATTCTTTATATCTTCAATTGAAAAATCTGGAATATGAATTATATAAAATGGAGCCGATTCTATATAATCAATTGCTTTATTAACTCGCTCAAGTTCTCCGGGTTCATATTGACCATTAAGGATATGCTCTTCATTTACTTTACTAACAGTAGCAAACATGATTGTTTGAATTTCATCATTCGGCATTTCAGTAGTAATATATGCAACTGGCTCTGATAATCCTGTAAACTTCCAATTATTATTTTTTTTATCCCATACTTGAGGTACAGCCATTTTACAGGCATCAGCGGCGGCAGATCTTGTTTTACCTCCTCCTTGCTGAAAAGAACGCATATACACGCAACCTTTTCTCCCACCACGAAAAGCTGTGGTTAGTCCATCATTATTAAATGGTACACCGAAGTCAGGTGTTTCCATAAGGTCTCTAATTAATTCATGTCCACCTTTTGCCGCCTGAATTTCAGTGGTCAACATATTTGTACAATATTTAATCGTAGGACTAATAACTAAATCTGTTTCAACCATTCCTACAATGTCCTGCTCAGTGTAATTATCGAACTTCTCCATTTCTTTTGTTAGTTCTTCTACACCTACGGTCGGATCAAATATTGATTTTGTATTATAGCCTTTCTTCTCATAATATCTGAGTAACGAGTACTTTCTGAGCCTGTGATAATAGTAATTATAGTTGTCCAGACTACTCATCTCTCGTGCGCTTGCAAGATAATTTAAACCATCATTAGTCTGAAAAATCTCATATTGCTCTTTATAAGAAGAGAGATATGAATCTATAGTAAATTCATTTATATCTTTAACACCTTGCATATATGAATTAAAAATAGCTACATATAATAACTCATATAATGGTTCTGTGTCAAAATCTGTCCTATCTAATGGACGATCAATATCATCTATTAAAGTGGGGTCGAGCATTAAACATCCAATGGTATTTAAGATTGCTCTTTTATCCGTTAACGTTTCATACATGAATTATCCCCCAATTGTTGTAATATCTATCTGTTTAATTTTCTTTTGTTTAGGATTAATATAAACAGTTTTTTTCTTATACATTCCCTCAGTACTTACATCCTTATTCCTATCACCCACAGATTTAACGGCTTTGTAATGCGCTTGTGCTTCAGTGTAATAATATGGAATGAGTCCTACGATATCCTCTCCAAATTCTTTTTCAAGAATATTGTGCATGTAAGTCAGTGTAGCATAAAGACCTTGGAATGTAAAGTTATATTTTTTAATATAGTTTTCTGTCAATGCGTAAATTTTTACAGGAAGCTCTGCAATACCAGTAGTTTTGCAGAGGTAATCATAATAAAGTTGTTTCTGTATATATTCTTCATCAGAAAGAGCATCTTTTAATTCGGCTTTCGGCTTTGAAACAGGCTTAATCTTTTTCTCGGCTTCCTTCTTTTTAACTTTTTCTTCTTTATCTACATGAATAGCCTTAGCAGCCGCACGGAAGCAAGCGGTATGCGCATATCGCTTTTTATAAGGGACTGAATCATTGTTATCTTCAATTGTTAAACCACATAATACGCATACACGCTTTCTTCCTTTAGCCATTTAATTATCTCCTGTTTTAAATATGACAATCTACAACTGTTGCAACCCAATCAAATTCTGCCGTATCAATGAAGCGTTCTTTAAAATGAAGATCCCATTCAAGTTCATCAGATAGATCACCGTCTGTACAAGCAAACCAACCCATTTTAGATGGCTCATGCCAAACACCATCTGGAGTTACAACCGCATGATAACAGGGAAGTTCCTGAGTCTTGATGTATGTCTCTGCATCTTTATAACGCTTTTTGTAATATTCAGGATTATAGAAGAAATATTTATCCTTTTCTCCTTTAGCACCTTCAACATTCACATTCCACCATTTAATTATATCTTCTCTTTCTTCTTTGTCAAGAGGTCGCACCCATTTAACATGACGCACAAAAGCACTATTTGTATAAGGAATATTTCCATATCCTGCACGAGCAGTTGGAATTATTGCCAGCGCACCACTAAAACGACCGCCAACCTGATACCAGTCCCATTTAGATTTAGGATTATACGTTGAAAGAATATTTCCATTTTCATCTGGTGCATGTCCAAACCAATCTTCTGCCAATTCTCTATATTGCTGTTCACTAGTATGTTCATCTATTCCTAATTCTTTAATAGCCTCTTCTTTAGTTTGTTTAATATAAGGTTCTACTTCCAGATTCTCATCATAAGGTGCGAGTAATTTTTCAATCGACTGATCTTCTTCATGTAAAACTAAAACTGCAAAATGGCTCATTGTGTGTTCTCCTTCTTTTTATTAATTCCGTTTTCACAAATTGTTACTGAATTGTCTGATTGTAGTGGTTGACCTACATATGGGCAGTCTTTACATTCTGGATGTGCAATACATGTTTGGAGCATTTGTTGAGCATAATTGTTTTGTTGATTACCCATAATGTCTATATTGATTCCGTTTATATTCATAAGTATTGCCTATTAAATGTTAAAAATATCTCTCAAATGAATTATGGATATTCATTTGAGAGATATTGAGTTAGTTATTGTTACTAGGTTTTTCATAAAAAATTCATGCGCATTTTCAATATGGTTTTCATCAGTATATTTTTGATAAAACATATATCCATTTTTATTATAATATGCACAATCATAAGCAGATTGCCAATTTATATTTAATACATTTGCTAAATGTCTAGCAGACCAATAACATTCTAAAGTTTGTGTATTAATTATTTTTCTTCCCCTGCGTAGATCGGCATTCTCTTTAGAATAATCTTTTGTTAGCCCTATTTTTTGCGCTTGATTTAACCAGTTATTAATGGATGAATCACAATACGAGTATTTATTTTTAATGTATGTAGCATCATATCCTTTATTCCATTCTTCTGCACAAACATGCACCATAGAATGAGCAGATATTCTTTCGCATTCATTCCAATCTATATTAGAGATGTCAGTGTGTATAGCCAACCATACACAACCTAAAATAGAGTATTTAATTTTATCAAAATCACTATAATAAGCACATATATGTAAAACTTCTTCTATTCCATTTTTATATGCAAGTTCTTCTTTATATTCATCAATCTTTTCTTGCTCTTTATATGTCATCCCACTAACACTTTCAAACGAAGAGCCAAAAGGATAATGCTGTTGTCCGTCTATTTCTACAATATAATTTAAATCAGGGAGATAAAAATCATATATGTATATTTCACTCCAATCAAATGTAGCTTGTCTTTCATATCTAATGTGAGCAAGGTCGCATGCTGTTTGGAATATTCTTTCGCCCACAGGGATTCCATCTCCACAATAAGGACAAGAAATACCAAAATTTATCACATTTTTAATTGTTTTCTTTCCAACATTTAACCCACAATCAGGACAGATGAATTCAACTTTTGAATGACTCCCAACACTATTATTATATGCATCTTCTATATTAGCGAACCAAGGAATCATTTTAGGATGTAACCAAGCTATAGAATTGTAATTCCATTTTGTTTTTCTTCCACTACATACAGGACAACCTAATTTATCCATGTGATATTCTAAGCGTTCATCGATCCATCCGCATTTCATACATTGGTATAGATAAGATTTTTTATGACTTTTTTTATTGCCGCCAGCAGATGTTTCTTGTAATCTGTGACCTAATATTTTTACTTGGCAAAAGGGGAAGTCTACAATCTCCCCCTCTTGCCATTTATATGGCGACCGCCTAGTCATTAAATCCCCAACTCATCAGCACGCTCACGAAGATCATCAAGAATAATCACCATAGCCTGAATCTGAGATTTAGAACATTCTGAGACTTTACCGCCACGACCAAGAGTCTGTTCAACGATTTCTGTAAGTTCTTCCATCTTACCCGCTGATGCGAATCTCTGCCCAACTTCCTGAAGAGCATCCATCGTTTCATCATAATCATATGTTTCAGTGGTATTCTGTTCTTTTTGTTCCTGATAAGTAACAGCTTTAATACCAGTTTTCTTCTCCATCTCTTCAACAGCTTTATTTACAGCTTCTTCAAGTGCTTCAGCAGACCATACGGGAAGATAAGGCGGCATTGTATCAAAGCGTGAACGAGCAAAATATTCATCTGTTTCAGCAAGATAGGCTGAAGAAGGGATTACATTACCATCCTCATCGACACCGTTGCTCTTAACATAAATAACGAAATCCACAAAATCCTTAATCGGATCAATACTCCGCTTGTCCCCTTTAGGATAGATTTTTCCGTCTTTTTCCTGTACGTGACTAATAAACACTACTGTGTAATCGCAACTAAGCAATTGATTAATTGTTTTAAAAAAAATTTTCTCATAAGCCTGATATAAATTGATTCTTCCACCATCTACAACATCTCCGAGAGTAAGCGCACCTTTCCCGATAGTGGTTTGTACATAGTCCTGACAAAGCAAAGCTGCCGCATATACTTCATCTACAATAATAGTATCGTATAACTCTCTTGCTTTCTGGCATGTTGCTTTTGACGTCAACTGCTTAACGCATCGTGTAAGATCTGCCCAACTATTTACTCGAATGTATGGAATATTAGCAGTTCCACCAAGACCACTCTCTGTTGCGATTACAAAAGGTTTAGACATTCTTACAGCTTGTGCTGTTTTTCCTACCGAGTTCGATCCTGCAATTAAAAAACTTCGACCAGCAAGCCCTTTGCTAAATCTGGTTACTTGTGGATTAAAAATATCTACTGTTACAGCCATAAAATTATTTCTCCTTATTTATTTTCGTTTGTCCCCAATAATATACATTATTAGGGACAAACATATATTATATTATTTAATTCTCTTTTACATATCTATTGCCAATGTGCGTCCATGTGCTTTTCCACTAGGCATGGCTTTTCTACCAACACCGCTATTTGCGCCGCCATTTTTGGCTTTGTTCTTCATTTCTTCAATTTCAATATTTCTTTGAGTAATCGCCGCATTAATTGTATCTCTATCATAAGGGACATGTGCCTTATCTGTCTCTTCGTCACCCTCATAAGGACTAGAACCACCAGTAACAATCAATTCATTTACAAAACTTCTACGCACTTCCTTTTTGGGTTTACCAAACGCAACAGGCTTTTCAATAATCTCTTCAATACTGTTATTAACAATATCACCATAAAACTCAACCGTCTGACCGGGTTCATATGTGTTATCACAAGCATCAGCCAAATCTTCAGGGACAATCAGATCAACAGGCTCAATTCCATTATATGTTGGCACCCAACCTGAAATTTTCAATCTTCCTGTTTCACTCATTTCACCGTCTTCATCTTTGCCCATTTCAGGAACCATGCTCTGAATGAACATTTCCACTTCAAAGGAAGCATCGGGTACTACATTATCAACATTACGAATTCTATTAAAGAAGCTACCACGATAACCAATAATTTCATTACCGTTCTGACCTCTATAAGGATTCAGCTGACCATTAACACGAATATAGTCCGCATTATCATCACCAACATCTGCCACAGACTGGAATTCATTCATTACAGTAACCAGTCCTGCATATGCCTTGTTATCTGTTTTATCATTTTTCTTTTCTTTTGAATATACAGTAAAAGTTACAAAGTTCTTATCACTAGTCTTAACAGTTACAGTACCCTCAATATGCTTTTCACCAGTCTTAGGGTCTGTCTTAATCTCAAGTTTCTTATCAGTCAGAAGTCCTACCGCTGTTGCCTTTGTGTTTGCCTGTCTAAGATGTGTATCTCTTGTTTCTGCCATAAATTTTTTCTCCTTTGTTTAATTAGTTATTGTTTTCTGTTTTTATTTTATTAGCAAGCAGGATTGCATCAGCCATCATCTGAATTTTCTTCTGTCTACGCTTTTCTGCACGCTTTTCTTTCTTACGTTTAATTTTATCTGCAATTCGCTTCTCTTCTTCTTCAGCTTCTTCACAAGCCCTTTTTAACTGCTCATTCCGCTTCATTACTTTAAGAGCATTTTTAATTGTTTTATTAAACATTGAATTACCAGTCTGTTCATCATTACTCATAAGACGTTTAGTAATACAAATTCCAATACCAACTTCTAGATTAAATGTATCGTCTTTATCACAAACTGCCTTGGTCTGAGTACCATCGATAAATGTTACGATTACGACCTTATTATTGATAGTTTTTACATCAATAATCTCTGGCACTTTATGAACTGTATGAAAAACTGGCTGACAAGTAAGTGATGTAAGTGATCCAATACAATTAGACCAATCAGCAATTACATTCCCTGTGTCTGTATCCATAATATACATTCCTGAAATTTTCATAGGTGTTTCTTTACATGGCATAATAATCATCTCCTTTTAAAATTAAAATAATCTTTTATCGTTATTAATGTCTTCTGTCCAATAAACTTCGTATTTAATTATATTTATTTGTTTACATTTTGGGCACATACATAATTTAGTGCTGTATGTACCGCTATCGTCCCACCATGTTTTTACCCCCTTATCTTGTAATGAATAGGAATGATCGCAGTGTTTACACCGAATCAATTCCATATTGTTTGCTTCCTTTCTATAGAGTACATTAATAGAAGAACTGGTCATCTCTCAATGTCTGTCTATATTCTATACATTTAATTTTCATTTGTCAAGAGGAATTTTTAAAGCCATGCATTTCCAAGTTCCATCTCATTATCAGTGCAGAAGAATACCCCATCAATGCTACCAAAAATTTCTTTTGCCAAATCTTGATACAGTGTTGAACAAATACCGTGATAATCGCCAATATCATCTGTAAAATATTGGACAACTTCTTTCTTAAAAATAACAAAAACCATTTTATTAGTCATAATTCCATCTATAATTTTCACACCTACCACTGCTTTATTATTAAAACAAATACGAACAATGTCATTTAAGTTTGTAGAATTTCCCGCTTTTACACTATCAAAACATGTTTTATTTGCAGGTACAATTGTAATGTATAATGTCACATTTCCGAAATTCTGTTCTTTAGGAAGTAAATTTTCTAATGCAACCGCTTTTTCAGCATTATCAACATATAATTTGATCTCCTGTTCGATATCATCATATGTAATTCTTACTTCTGGGTCTTCCTTAAAAAACGCTGATAGTTTTCTGTAATACACCACCCAAGGTGGGGATAAATTAAGTTTTGCCATAATTTTAGTCTCCTTTTTTTAAAAATTTATGTGATTTGATTTCTATAATCTCAAGTCTTGATCGTTTATAACCAAGACTGTATATTATCCGCTGTTGAATTTCTTGTGCATCGATTCGTGCCGCATCTTCAGTAAAATATTCGCCAACATAACGAGTTTCATCAGGGACAGTATATTTATTGTTTTTCCATAATTCGATTTTAATTTGATACATTTTTTTGCTTATTCCCCTTTTTAAAATTTGTTTTATTTACAAATTAACTCCCTTGATAGGATTTGAACCTACGAAACCAAATATATTATTTTATATATTTGTATGTAAACCGCTCATCTCAAGGGATGCGTAGGGGATGTGAGAGTCGAACTCACCGCAATAATATGACTATTATTTTATTGCATTCCCCTATTTTTACTCCTATAATTATTAGTTTGCGAATGGCAATTTGGGCATAAAATTTTTAAATTATTTAATCTATTATCATTATGTTTTCCGTTCTTATGATGAAGTTCTAATCTAATATATTCTCCATTCCAATCTGATATACCACAGCATTCACAACAATATTGCTTTATTCCAAACTCGACCAATTTATTCAACAATTTATTTGAATTATATTTAATTTCATTCTGGTTTAAGGCATTTACGAAAGATTCTTTATCTTTATATTTTTTGACACTTTTCTTCCTGTTTGCATTTAATTGCTTTATATTTGTTTTATATAATTCAAATATTTTATGAAGAGTTTTATAATTATTATTGTTAGATGAAAGACCACATTTTTCTAAAACCATTTTAAAAGAATTAGAATTATTTACTATTTTTTGTAGTTCTTCTTTGCTTATATCTAATAAATGGCTATCTTTTGATTGATGTCCAAATTCTTTACAATCAAAACAATATTTTCTTTTTGAGGAAACTCGCTTGATTTCATTATTAATAATAATTGTTGATGGTATATCGTTACCACATTTAATACATTTTTTCATTTATACACCTCAAATGCGCATTCCAAGACTCGAACTTGGCTTTAACCTTGCAAGGGCTTACAGTTTATAAGACTGTGGCTCTAACCGAATGAGCTAAATGCGCTTACATTAAATAATAAACCAATAACCATAACCGCTTGGGTAATCCCCATTATTCTGTGTCGGCAAGGATTTCCACCTTGCATGTCTCAGCTTCTCATCGGCAGTCTTGACCTCTGTGTTGTCCATGGTCACAAAGGTTGGGAAGCACCTATTACCAACTGCGTTGACACGTGACCTGCGTCTACGTATTCCGCCACGACACATATAAAGTCTTGTTCTGAAACTCCATTCTAAAACTCCAACAAGACGAAGCGACCCCATCCAAAAAATCACTTCAAGTTTTTTAAGGGTATGTCTCTATATTGGATTTTGGCGAGACAGCATTACATAGACTTTCACTAACACCTTTGATGAAGGGACGGTCATATCGCTACCGCCAGTCGCATTTTCCAAGAGTTTTTAATAAGTCAGTTTGGAAAAAAGTAAATAATCTGACTTAACGCAACCGTTGTGATTCGAACACAAACCTGCGGTTTTGGAGACCGCCGTGCTACCATTAACACTACGTCCACACAATATGATTGGCTGTTCGGCTCATAGGAATTCCTAAATTTTCGCATTTAATATACGCCACTGCCTGTGTAACCAATCATATATTCTTAATCGTCTACTATCGCAAGACCTCTCGCCAATTCATCCTTTTTTACCCTATTAGCAGAATTGGTAACTGTATATAGCACAGCCCCAACGGGAATCGAACCCATATTTTGACCTTGAAAGAGTCACATCCTAGACCTTTTAGACGATGGAGCCTTAATTTTATTTATTATACCAACAAACTTGACACCCCACACGACTAAAGTCATGGGATTCTTGCTTCATCCATTACTGCGTTCCTAACAAGTTACCTTGTCGGCTCGTCTTACACAATGTCCACAAGCGTAAATTTCCGTATGCCCTACGGTATTTTAACATGTTAAACTGCAGAAAGCCCTTTGTTTAAGATATTTATACTTGCATTAGTATCTCTATCATGCTTGGTATGGCAATTAGGACACACCCATTCTCTAACTGAGAGGTTCTTTACAAGTGGATTTTTATACCCGCAACAACTACAAATCTGACTGCTCGGATACATGGTCGGAATTTTAATTATTTCGTTTCCATACCAAGTAGCTTTATATTCAAGCATTGTAAAGAACTTAGACCATGAACAACTTACTATGTGTTGGGCAAGCTTATGATTGCGAACCATTCCTTTAATATTTAAGTTTTCGATACAAATAGTTTGGTTTTCACTAATAAGCATCGTTGACTGTTTTTGAAGGAAATCATTACGTTGATTTGTTATTTTCTCATGGACTTTAGCTACTTTAATACGCTGTCTGTTCCGATTATTTGAATCTTTCTGTTTGCGAGAAAGTCTACGTTGTTCTCTTAAAAGTTTACGCATGGATTTCTCTAAGTATTTAGGATTATTGACAACATTGCCGTTACTATCAGAATAAAACTCTTTAATACCAACATCAATACCAATCACACCACCTGCATTAGAACGAAGTTCAGGTTCAAAGTCAACATTAAGAACTACGAAATATTTATCTGTCGGAGTTTTCTCGACCGTAACATTGTTAATATGCTCGACTTCCATAGATTGTTTGATCTTGACATATCCGAGTTTTGGGAGTTTAATATATTTCCCAACTATACGGATGTTGTTATCTTGATTAATAGTTCTGTATGATTGATGATTGTTGTGTTTGCTTTTGAATCGTGGGTGCCTTGCACGTTTCTCAAAAAAATTTTTGAATCCACGATCTAAATCTCTCAAAGACTGTTGGAGTGCAATAGAATCAACAGCTTTTAAAAAAGAAAAATCATCAGATTTTTTTAACTCCGTGAGCATGGCGGACGTTTGATTATATCCCATTTTTTGACCGTTAGTATAGGCATCATTACGCATAGCAAGACCTTTGTTGTAAATCAACCTACAACAACCAAATGTCTGATTTATTAAATTTTGTTGTTCTTTATTAGGATATACCCTAAACTTAACACCTTTGTTCATATTTGCACCTACGATTTTTGTTTTTTTTGCTATTTACCTCTTAAATGCCCCTGAGGGAATTCGAATCCCTGACCAATAGATTAAAAGTCTATTGCTCTAAACCAACTGAGCTACAGGAGCATATATAAGAATAGATTAGGTTCCCTAAGGTGAGTATCAATATACATTGCCATATCGTATTCCCAGAAGGTGGGCGCTGATGACTCTCGCTAAATACTCTCTCTATTCTTATAAAACGGGGATAGAGAGAATTGAACTCCCATATGATGTTTAACAGACATCCGTTCTACCATTGGACTATATCCCCAATCACTTATACTACACAATGTTTGTATTACATTTCTTCTGAATTAGAAACAAATTCCCATTCATATCCATATGCTATCTTTTTTCGTCCCTCTAAAACATCATAGATATGTTTACAAGTTGGATTTTGAGGATTTAATAATCGTGTTGCTTCTGCAATACTATTAAACACACGTACTTTTTCTTTGGTGTTAGGATCAATTTGATATATTTTTTTTCCACAATTCTTTATACATCCCATTTTATATGCATGTATAATATTTTCTTGTGGAGTGACCCATTCAAGATTTGTATAATTGTTATTTAATTTATTTGTGTCTTTATGATTTACATTTAATCCCTTTTTGTATCCATCAACAAACATACAAGCAACAGCTACATGAATTCTTATTAACTTTTTATTTTTTCTACTTCCCAAAGAAACGCATACAACTTCATAACCTTCTTTATGAATAACAGTTTTTAATATTTTTTTACTAACCAAACTATATAATTTGCCAGTATTAGATATAAGAAATCTATCTGTCAAATCTAAGTCATCATACATTAATGGCTTCCATTCTTCAACTATTCCAATAAAATCACCGCCTTTGTCTTTTTTTAATTGGAGATATCGGATTTGAACCGCTCCTCAGCACCCCAAATGCCATATGCTACCATTACACCATATCCCCATTAAATTAATTCACCTTACGAAATTCAATTATATCAGGCTCTCCCAATCCCGCAGTTTTGGCTTTTATACTTTTACAATACGTTCTATCATCTCTGAAATTCTTTTTTAAAAGCCTTACCGCATCTTTATAATGTGACCCATTGTTTTCAATCTGATAACGGCACCAATCATTAATTTCTTTTCCAGAACAAGTCTGACCCATTTGCAACGAAAGTGGATTTAGCATAATGTAATCTCCTTTTTATTATAATTGGTACCACGGATTAAGGTTTACCGTGTACCCCACATCACCAAACTAGAGCATTGGTTTCATTTGGTTTCCTATCTTCTGCGCAGATTGTGTTGCCACGAATCGGACGTAGTCTTCCCCCTTATCAGAAGAGCGTGCTACCATTACACCACAACACGAACATTCATCATACCATTTCACTTGTCCACAGCTAGCCTCACTGTACCACCACCTCACTGTTTTATGCCTCAATCCCTCAGTGATACTCTTTGATGAACGTTAATACATCAATTAATGCGTCCATTAATTTTCCTGTATTAAACACGACCCTATGGATTCGAACCATACCTTGTGGTTTTGGAGACCACCGTGCTATCCGCTAACACTAGAGCCATACTTTTTAATAGTTGTGCACAACTTGACTTCTTTTAAACAGGACGCTTTTTTTTGGTAAAATTAGATTAAAACTCTAAGCCATAACAAAATTTTGCTGTAAGCGTCCCAATAATCCATAGAGGAGAATAAAAAAATTTATTTTAACAATATCTTAAATGTTAAATTCCACCAATCTTCTACAATTTCCCATACGTTTTCCTTTTTTTCTAATTGAAGCACTTCTTTTGTTAACCTAAATTTTTCACTGTCTAAAAGTATTGTTTCTAAATCTATGAAATCTTTGATTTTGGGGTAAAAGTAATATAAATCAATATCTATTTCTTTTTTAATTTCATTACGCATATAATTATAAGTATCATGGAGAAAAGTCCAAAACGTAAAATCATTTACGTAAGCATCCCATTTATTCTTATCTTCCATTTCCAGACGCTTCTCGTGCGAATGACTTAACAATTCCATTGCTTCTTCATAAGTCAGAGATGACTCGTCTAACCAGTTGATCTTCATTTGTTTTACCTTTTTCGAGTGTTTCGTTTTATGTTTTTCGTTTTTAAATAATTCATGACACTGTATTTATGTCAGGATTTGAACCTGAGTCTTTCGATAATTCGAATGTGCTAACCTCTACACCACACATGCAGAAATGGAGCATGCAAAATTGTTGCTGTAAGTGTCACATAGAAGCGTGGGAGGGATTCGAACCCCCGATGTCATTATAAGAATAAACATAGATCATTTGCTGTAAAAATCACGGTCATGATTCGTTTTTTTTGATCATTTCCTTCAGCCACTTGGATACCACGCTATATTTAAAACAGGATTCGTTATTAGGGATTTGAACCCATTCACTCAAATTTTCGCAGAATTTTTGTTTATCCATTTTATTTTGCTGTGCGAATCCCAGAAAGCCGACCATTGGATTCGAACCAATAACAACGCCATTACAAGTGGAAGAACAATTGCTGTTAGGATTACGAACATAATCCATTCATACGTGCTCTACCATTGAGCTAGGTCGGCATGTTTAATTGTAACAGGACGCTTGTAATAGAATACGGATTTTCAAGATCAGTTCTGTTAGATTGCTGTTAGCGTCCCTTAAAATGAATGAATAAAGTTCTATACTCAAAATTAGAAATAATGACTTCATTCTAATCTTTATTTCCTTTAACCTGTATAGAATGGTTTCAATCATGGAAAGTTTTTACATCATATAGATGTGAGCATATTTAATACAAAACAGTCATGCTTTCCATTCATCTCTGTTTTGTAGCTGCACCCAGTGGGTCTCGAACCCACACGCTCTTTTGAGCAAAGGATTTTCAAATACTACTCTATGTTACCATAGCCATCTAAAAAATAGATGTTGTAGTCTGGACTATGTCATTACCTTATCAGATTAATAAGAATCTAACTTAGGCAGGTGGTATATAGTCTCTACACGTTTATAAATAAAGGCTGTTCCTCGAACTCCATTTAACTACTGCTCACCGTTACGCTAAACCCATATCTGTCAATAGTTTGTCCAAGTCCCATTCCGGAGATACAGGGTTCGTAGCACCTTTATTTAATTTAGCACGGCGTTCTCCTGATTATTCGCCGTTTTAGCCACCTTCATTTATAATATTTCTATTATAACGCTCCATAATGTTAATGCTATCAGGATAGAAGTCCTTCTCGTATTCCTAATTCCGACATG
>Ga0326513_10000449_pt1 | contig 34919 bp, 36 predicted proteins | sample 2_2465_0518_D_FD_203654 | JGI IMG/M metagenome (GOLD analysis project Ga0326513, IMG submission 203654) | Bovine rumen microbial communities from UC Davis, California, United States - 2_2465_0518 | ecosystem: Host-associated > Mammals > Digestive system > Stomach > Rumen | place: USA...
GGTGGAAAAGCTCGTGGCCCGCATGAGCGAAGGCAACAAGCGTGAACTTCTCAAGAAGCTCCAGGCTGAACTGGGTGTCGAAGAAGTCTAGGCCAAGTCCTCCGACTCCGAATAAAAAATTGGATTCTCAAAATACCCCCGTATATTTCCATATTTTTTCTAGAAAATAAATCATTTCAGAAATGAAAAATTTTCGCATTGAATATGGGAAAATTACGGGGGTATTTTTAAATAGGAAGTACTCCAATAAAGAGAACTGAAATAAAATCCATTAAAAATATGGGTACTAAATGGGGGCATTTCCCTATATTAGATATGGACGGGAAACACCCGTATAGATAAAACAGAACGGGTCCAAAAAGGACCAAAGGAAAAAATAAACATGCTTACGAAAGCAGAACTAGAATATTATGAACGTACTCCGGACGCTCTCTGCCAGCTTGCGGAAGAAGTAAAGAAGCTCCGTGAAGCCGTGGAGAAATGCACGGGACGTCCGGTCCCGACAGAAGAGAAGACTCCGGTCAAGCCTGAACATCCGAAGGACAGCCCCTTCGACATGCTCGCAGTCACTAACGTCGAAGTGTTCCCGTTCAAGGGAGGCGCTACGCTCGGCCACATGAAGGGCATGGCTAGGATAGTCCTCAACGACCAGTTCATAATCCATGGACTCCGCATCATGGAAGGGGAGAACGGGATGTTTGTCGGCTATCCGCCGGACCCGTTCTACAAGGGCGAAGACTACCGCTCCGCTTGCTTCCCTATTACACGTCAGTTAAGAGAGCACATCGAAAACTGTGTACTTGAGAAGTATATGGAACTCACAAAGTAATTCTTACAAATTAAGTTCACTATAAAGTAACACTGAACCTCGCATCATTCTAGGAGTGGTGCGGGATTGAGTGCTGCATATAAAGGAACACTCGCTATGAACAAACAAATCAATACAAAGGAACTCCAAAATGAGTACGAACAAGGAAGTGCAGGAAAAACCTGCGACGACTCTTGCAGAAGAGAGTGCAATTATCCCGATTGCGCAAATTGCGTCTACGGAGGAGTGGAACCACCAGGTAACCATTCTGAACAGGAAGAGTACTGACCTCGTGAACACTGATGTTGTCGCGCAGGGGTACATGCTCCATGGTCATCCGGCCTCCATGGGATTCATCAACCTTAACAAGATGACCGCCTCCCGTATGAGGAAGCAGTTCCCCTTCTTCGACAGGAAGGACCCGCTCTTCGCCATGCTCGAGGCAAAGCTCAAGTACATCGTGGGCCAGGGCATCCTCAAGAAGTACGAGTACCGCAAGCGTGGCGAGTACATCGACTACGCAAAGTGGATCGACAAGGAGTGGGCAAAGCTCCTTGAAGAGTTCAGAACGTGGAAACCTTCCTTCCTGGAGTTGACAAATGGCGCAACGCAAGACGATAATGTCTGAGGAAGACCGCTTCGCCTTCGACACGGCCTGCGAGCTCATCGAGAAGGTGCTCAGGACCTCGCCGGAACACTTCAGGAGCTACGTGGCCCCGTGGGCGAAACGTCTTGAGAAGGAGTGCAAGCTCCGCGAGAAGATTCTCAAGCTCTCCGGCATGGGTAACTGGTGCCTCTTCAACCAGAGCGTACTTCTGGAACTCGCGACTGAACAGAGCGAGCCTTTCATCGACCTCTGCATCCAGCTCTGCAAGCGAGGACTCAGCCACTCGCCGGTGTCGCTGGTGAAGTGGTGGAAGAGGATGATTGCCTGCGGGCAGGCGAGCACGATAACTTACTTCACGTGGCTCACGTTCAAGCCCGGGAGTTCGTGCGTCACGGGGAACGACATCCTCTACAACTGCACAAGGACTCGACAGATGTTCGATGCGGTGCTCGTGACTCTTGACTCCGACCAGGTGCTCGACCACCATCTCAGGGAACTCCTTGGCGGGCTCGGAAGCAACTCCGACGTCCACAAGGCGTGGAAGAAGTTCTGCATGGAAAACCATCCAGACAAGGGAGGGGACCCCGAAAAGTTCCTCGAAGTCAAGGTGTGCTACGACGAGTGGTGCGCCATCAATTCAAACTCAAACAAAGGATAATCAAGATGAAACAGAATTTTATCAAGTTCAAGAAGGAATCGGTACAGCTTGCGCAAGTGTTCGCATGTGCAAGCGATGGCTACTTCGATACGGAAGACATCTCGAAGGGAACGCTCGTGATCGGAACCTACGACGAAGGGAACTACTTCGCCATGGGTTGGCTCAAGGGCATGACTCGTGACAGGCAGACCGGAGAAATCCTCTTCGAAATTGTCAATGCGGTCGAAGAAGGAGTGGCACAGTTCATAAAGAACACGAGGCGTGTAAGCTCGTGTAGTGTTCCGGTGTTCGCCTCACGTTATAGCGGTACAGGTACTCCGTTCGTAGGAAGGCCTTACACTTGTAATGGCGAAAAGGCAACGTTGTGCACTGACGACTGTACCGAAGTAGTATCCACAGAATTTATATACAGACTCGAACCTTTATTCAAGGAGACAAAGTAATGAAAACTTATGACATCAAGTGCACCAAATGCAGTGAAGAGACACTCGTAACCGCAAAGGACCAGCCGAACTTCTGCGCACTCTGCGGAAGTAAGGAAATCGTGTTGAAGAATATCGCCGGAGTTGACTTTGCGGAAGAGGCACAGTCCACGCATCCGAAAGCTCCAGTCGAAAAGTGCGTAGCCCCGAAGTGCGACGACTCTCCGACCTGCTTCAACATCGGCGACTGTGAGGACTTCGGCACGCTCGACAGCTTCACGTTCGAAGTCAAGGACGCACCGAAACAGGGCTCCGACGAGTGGCTCGCATGGCGCAAGGACGGCATCACCGCTACGGAGGCGGCGACACTCATGTTCCCCGACCAGTACAGCACTCCGATGAAGGTCTACACCGACAAGCTCGGCATCACCAAGAACGACCAGTCGGACCCTGACGGCTTCTTCGAGTGGGGCCACATCCTCGAGGACGACCTCGTGAGAAAGTTCAAGAGCGTGCATCCCGAACTCGCCGACTCCGTGACGCAGGGCAGACTCTACCAGCGCGGATTCGCGAAGTGTTCGCTCGACGCCCAGTGCGTGAAGGACGGCAGGCCGGTCATCATCGAGTGCAAGAGCTCGCAGTCCATGGCCAAGTGGAACCCGATTCCAGACCGCTACTTCGCACAGGTGCAGTGGCAGATGTTCGTCACCGGCGTGCACTCCGCAATCATCATCGCCGTCATCTGCGAAGGCGGTTACCACTACATCGAACGCGAGGTCCAGTACTCCGAGTCGTTCGTCAAGCAGATGGTGGAAAAGGCACAGGAACTCTACAACCATATCCAGGAAAGGACTCCGCCTGCAATGACGCTCGGCGGTCTCGAGCCGGACAAGAAGGCTGTCGCAGCTCTCCATGGCGAAGTCAGTGGCGAAGAGCTCAAGGAGGACACAGAAGTAACCCGTGAAGAAATCGAAGAGTACTACCGACTCAAGGCAGTCTTCGAGAAGGCACAGGAAGACTTCGAGGAGTGCAAGAACAGGCTCGGAATGAAGATGCTGGACTCCCGCCGTGCGACTTGCGAAGGCAAGACGTTCGCCTCCTGGGTGGAGCGCAAGGGCTCCGTCTCGGTGGACGCCAAGAAGCTCAAGGAGTTCTTCCCGGAAGCCTATGACGCCTGCAAGAAGGAAGGGCTCCCGTCTCGCTACGTGAAGTACAACAAGATTAGTTTCGAATAACCCTTGTCGGTGTAATGGAGTAAGGAAGGACGGTCTCCGTACGGGTTCGACTCCCGTACTTCCTATAAAATCTTTAAAAATTTTGGGCGCAAAATCGGTTAAAAATCTATATTATTATGGGTGAAAAGCCCAATAAATCCATAATAGAAACAACTCGGAAAACCTCCGAAAAGGAATAGTACCAATATGGCACAGACAAAAGAAGACCTCGCACTCGCAAACGCACTCGAAGACGAAATGAACACAGGAGCAACTCCTGACAAGCCTCTCCTCGCTGGCAATGGCGGATTCGCAGCTTTCCCGGTGGACAAGTTCGTACCGGCAGTAATCATTTCATATCAGGTGGCAAACCTCCCCATCCCTCAGAAGTATCAAAAGAAGGGTGGCCCGAAGGAACGTCCCTCTGTACGTTTCATGTTCGCAGCTCATCTCCGTGACGAACAGGGCCGCCCAGTCTATCGCGAAGTCGAAGACGAAAAGGGCAAGCGCGAAGAGCCGGTCATCCTCCGCAAGTGGACAAGCTGGAAGACAATCGGATACGGCGACAACTCCGGACTCCGCAAGCTCTTCAAGAGCGTATCGAACCTCGAAAATCTCATGAAGGCTGACGGCACACTTCCGGGCAAGAACGGAGTCAAGCTCGGACGTGAAGACGCACTCTGGCAGACACAGTTCTGCATCTTCTGCGAATGGGCAAGCGCCGAAAAGAAGTACTCCAACATCACGAAGGTCAAGCTCGACGACGAAAGCGCAGACAAGAAGTCTGAACTTGACATCGACTACTCCGTGGACTACGTTCCGTACCGCACGGCTCCGGCCTTTGGCAACGATGTGTACCTCCAGTCCGCAGTGTGCAAGCTTCCTGACCACATCCACGTGTACACTCAGGACGACATGGTGGAACCCAAGAAGAATGAAGACAAGTAATTTCTCCTGACTCATCCAATCAACCAGGCTCGACTCCGTTTCGTTATCCTTCCGGGGCCGGGCCTTTTATTTTACCCTGAACGAATGGAGTACTCGCGACTCCGGGACTACTATGAAACTAAACGGCAACTACGGCATTTCGGACATCGTCAATGCGCTCCAGGGAAACTTCGGATGCACTGACGTGAACAAGACCACCAAGGGAAAGCCTCTTGACGACAAGTATATCCGCCTTGAGCTCTTCTTCATAAGCATAGAAATCCACTATGCAATGGACAAGAGACTCGAGATTTTCCGAATAGACGAGTCCAACGGGGTCAAGGGATACGTCCCGCTATTGACTCTGCGTGGCGAATAGTGTATATTTGAAAAGAGAATGATAAAAGAACAGAACAAGACGTTACTGGTAGAGATTGCGAGAAACCCCGACTCGTCACCGAACAACAGGGTTGACGCATGTAAACTCATCCATAAATGTGGCCTACTACCTGCCAGCGAAGTTTTGTCAATCTTGCAAGAAACCATCGACGACTCCCGATCGAAGGACAACGTAATCATCAAGGCCATATCCCTGATGAACGAGATTGATAACTCCGCCAAAGAGCATGAAGAGCTATCGCCTGAACAGAAGGAAATCGTCGAGGAAACTCTGCTGAAGGAATACCTCGATGTCTCTACGGACAGTACTTGAAAAGTTCAAGAACAGGCTCACCTACAAGTCGCTTGACTCCGATGCCCTGGACATAAGCCGTTCGCTTGCGTCCGGCTCGCTCGGCACCGGCGACAACTTCGCGCAGTGGGCCTCCATTACGGACGACCCGAAGGTGGTGGTCAACTACCTACGGACCTACATCACCCAGCTCGTGTCCAAGATGAGCGGAGCCCCGTTCCGCCCCGAAGACGACAAGATGACCGAGCTCGGCGTGGCCATCGGCCTCAACTCCATCTTCTCCAAGCAGTACAAGCACGTGCTCGATGACGGGTACGCCTTCCTCGCTCTCGGCATGGAGGACGGGGTGCCGACAGTGAAGCCGGTGGACTCCAGATTCATCATGTTCAACGGGGACTCCCCGACGCTCAAGGACTCGACCGACGTCATCGTATTCGAAGTCGTCCCACTCACCGAAGAGGACAAGGAACGCGAGCTGACGGAGACCAAGGTCCCGTTCACCGAGCTCGTGAACTTCGTGACGTTCGACCCGAACTCCGAACGCATCATCGCCTCCCACTACCACTTCGAAAAGAAGAAGAACTGCTACGTCCTCGACATCTACGACAAGGACGCGGACAAGCCGACCACCTATCCGCTCCCTCAGACGCTCGACAGAATCCCGGTCATCCGTTTCGTGGGCGACGAGGTGGAGCTCTCCGACAAGCGCTGGCACTATCGCGGCATCTACTACTTCCTCTCGAGCGTGGTCAAGGCGGTCGCACTCACCGGCACCAAGATTCAAGGGCGCATCAGCTCCTACGACTACGACAACTACATCGCACCGGACGCCGCAATCGCTAACCACTCGCTTAGCTGGAAGAACTCCGGCGTGAAGACGGTGGACGACAAGGACGGCAACCAGGTCCCGGTCTCCGATATCCAGTTCATCCCTCATGACGACCACTTCCTCATCGACTCCTTCAACCTTTGGAAGACGGTAATCGCGGACTCTCTCGGCCCGACAATAGCATCCGGCTCCGAGGCCGTGACCCGTGAAGAAGTCGTCGCAAGACAGGAAGTCAAGGACGCAATCTCCAACCTCTACCTGACGAAGATGGTTGACTCCATCGAGGAAGTCTATCGCTGTATCAAGATGATGCTCGGAGGCGACTCCGCAGACGTGGTAATCATCGGCGGTTTCATCGAGTCGTGCAAGCGTGAAAAGCACCGTGGCGAGATGAAGGAAATCTACGCCTTCGCGAAGGAAGCCGGACTCAACACCCAGGGTATCGTAATAGAGCTCACACAGCTCACCGACCTCCCGACAGACCTCCAGGGCAGGCTCATCGACTCCTTCAAGCAGGACCCGTACAAGTCCCCGCTCGTCGTCCAGCTCCAGCAACAGCTCCAGCAATCGAACAAGACGATCGAGGACCTCAACAGGCAGATTGCCCTCCTCCGCATCCAGGCAACACAGAGACTCGAACGCCAGGGCGAGGCAATCGCAGCGGAAGAACGCATGAAGAGACTCGAGGTCGCCTCCAAGCAGAACATCGAGGAAATGAAGCAGACGCAGGAAGCGAACATGCTCGTACTCCAGACGCTCCTCGACAATGGCGACTACGACGGCGCGCGCAAGGTGGTCGAGGCCATCAACACTCGCGAACCGCATATCGTGAGCGACCCGGAAGTGGGCCAGTATGTAGACGCGAACACCTCCGCTACCATGGCGGGCATCCGTCAGGACCTCGTAGGAAGCGGTGCTATCGGAGGGCAGCAGCCTAACGCTCCGGCACCGACTCCGACTCCGGCTCCTCAGCCGCAACCGCAACCGCAGGGCCAGCCTCAGCAGGGAGCGATTCCTCAGCCTCCGAAGGCGGCGGTCACACTTTTCAATGACAAATAGGAGAACTTATGGCCAAATGGTATGAAAGCGCTAATGGCTGGGTCTCGGGACTTACCGATGCACTCGGGATAACGGACTCGCAGGCTCCGCGAAGGGCGGCGAACGCTGCACAGGAAGGCATGGACGCTGCGAACATGCAGCTCGACTGGGACTTGCAGGGTACTAACGACATGCTGAACACGGCTATCGGAAACGGACGCTCGCTCGACCAGACACTCAACAACTACGACTACACGATGGGCAACGCAATGGCCGGAACCCGGCAGGCGGGACAGAACGCGCTCGGCGAGATGGACGCAGGCTCCGCAGGAAACGTGCAGAGCTACCTGAACCCGAAGATGGACGAGATGCTCCGTGGCACTGCACAGGCAGTCGCCGGACGCTCCGGGAGCGCACTCCAGAGTTCCGCTGCGAACAGGAACATAGCGGACACGGTGAGCAACCAGGCAGGGCGGATGTGGGACACCGCCTTCAACCAGGCGCTCGGCGACTCGAGTCACAACTTGCAGGCGAACAACCAGTTCGGACAGACCAACCAGCAACTCGCAGGCATGGCGGACCAGCAGTACCAGGTAGACTCCGACCCCGTGATGAACTGGATGAACATGAACAACGACAGGGCGATGGCCAGATACGGAGCGAACACCGGAATCACGCAGGCGAACGTGCAGGCCGCCGGTACTCCGAACACATGGCTTTAAGGAGGGAACATGGCAACACTCGGATTAAGACAGTTTAGCGCACCGCAGTTCTCGATTCCGTCAATTCCGGCGGATGAGAGGGCGCTCCACAAGATCAAGGACGTGGCCTCCTTCCTCAACTCCATACAGTGGAAGGCGGACGAAAAGCAGCCGGAGCCGAATGACGTGTCGGGCGACTACAACCTGAACGATGCGCGCACCTCATTCGACTGGAGCGCAGGCGGACTCGACAGCTCGCTCGGTGACCCATCCCAGCGTATCGGCGAGACGAAGTTCGACAACCTCGACATCGACGAACAGAGGGAACTCGCGAACCAGTCCCTCCTCCACGGCGGGGCTCTCAACTTCGCTACCCCGGAGTACGACTGGAACCTCGACGCTCCGATGGCAGGCTACCGGCCGCTCTCGTCCCTCACGCCCAACATCAGCTATGACCGTTCTCCGTTCGGAGGCAAGTAATGAGCAGTTTCATCTTTGGAAAGGACCGCAAGATTATACCGACCGGTCCTGGATTTACTCTGGTGGACCCGTTGAGCTCCCCGTCGATGGCGGGAGTCTCTTCCTCGTCCATGGCGTACCCTCCGGCCGACAACCCGGCGGACCCGAGCGTGGACCCGCAGTCCCAGGTGAACGTGAAGAGCTCCTCCACGGCTCCGCAGCTGGATCGACCGAACCCGAAACCGGCAGTCCGCAAGTCGGCACCGGCGAAGACATTTACTCCACCTAAGCAGGAAACGGCCCCGAGCAGTAACGGCTTCTCCTTCACGAAAGTAGAACAGCCACAGGCCGAGCCGGAACTCGACCCGCAGGAAGAAGTGGAAAAGCGGATGGGACTAGGCGCACTCGCGGAAGGCACTGCGCAGAGCATCACGGGACCCTCGCAGAAGTACCAGACCGTCTTCGGATGGCTCACGAGACGCGACCCGACCCTGACTCCGTGGACAGACTTCGTCCTGCATGGCCCGAGAACCTCGATCGCGAAGTCCAACCGCTCCGACATGGAGGCGGCCCAGCTCGAACAGCAGGTAATGAGACAGCAGCAGGCCGGAGCGCAGGGGCTCACGATGCCACAGGTCCGACTCCGCCAGCAGATGCAGCAGCAGTGGGACAAGCTCCTCGGACGCTGGGAAGCCGGACGCTTCGTAGGCGACGAGCAGACCGAGCAGCAGTTCTATGACGAGGCCAACCGGCTCCTCACCGCAATGCAGAACGCAGGCATGGACACCTCCACGCTCTCGATGCCGAGCATGAACCCGGGCGGATTCTCTCAGGGCTACAACAAGAACGTGGCCGAACCTCTCGACAAGCTCCGCCACCTCGACTCCATCATGGGAGAAATCTACACCCATGCAGCGAACGACCCGAACTGGGTGACGGGACCGGAGGCGACAAACCTCTTCGATAAGCTCGGCGAACTTACAATCATCGACCTCGCCATGACGAAGGGGCAGATTGCAGATGCGGAAAAGGTGCGCCAGCAAGTCGCAATGATGGACCCGACTATCCGTGCGATGTACGACGACATCATGATGAAGTTCTTCGGCGACAACAACTCGCTCCAGAGACTCGCCCAGATGTACCAGCTCGACACCTCTACACGGAAGACGATCGAGGACATCGGACGAGACCTCAACGGGCAGAACCTCGGCATCAACGACAAGCCGGCCGGAGCGAACATCGGCTTCGCGGACAACGTACAGAGCTGGTTCGAGAAGGGCTCCAAGAAGAACAGGAGCCTTATCGGTGCAGTCGGAAACGTGTTTAACGCCATCAAGAGAGCGGGCGACAACGTACCGGTACAGCTCATGACCGCCTTCGAGGCGATGAAGGAAGGCAAGGACGCCTTCAAGGAATACGTCATGCAGGACGCTCCGGTGAACATGGCGCTCATCTGGGAACTTGGCGAACGCATGAGGAACGAGAACCTGAACAAGTACAACGACTGGACCCGCAAGAACGGCAAGCTCTTCGGGTGGAAGTACCGCTCGGCCTTCAACATGCCGGAAAAGTTCGGTGACGAGCTCCGCGCTTTCCAGACGACTCCGAAATGGAAGGATGCGCAGGCCCCGGTGTACAACGCGACAATCACTTCCGGCGGTCACATCCCTCCGGTGCCTGGCCAGTTGTGGAATCCGGGCAAGGTCAACAACGGAAGAGGAGCTTTCTGATGGGAATCATACCTTCCAGACATGAACGCGAAAGCATAAACTCGGCAGTGGACGGGTTCAATGACCCGAACGTACTCCAGGCGGTGCGGGACATCGCAGAGGCAAAGGCGTGGCGTCCGAAGCTTGCGGACTTCGCAGGCGACGAGACGTTCTCGAACATGCTCAACTCCATCCTCATGCAGAGAATCGGGCTTGCACTCGTGAGCCCCGAGGAACTTGCACAGGCAGGGATGAGCGACAACCTTGCGGACTACGGCTACATGTTCGATCCGGAGCAGTCCGTATGGAGCTCGGCTACCAAGGACGAAGCGGAACAGCGCGGACTCCCATGGTATCGTACCTCGAGAGAGGCAATCGACGCACTCTATGACGATGCCCTCCGTGACGACAACGGCAAGCTTGTGGCCGACTTCGAGCGTTCAGAACTCTATGACGAAATGAACAGGCGGCTTGCGGACATCACTTCTCAGATGGTCCAAGAAGACCCGTCCATCATGGGCAAGCTCGTGAAGGGCGGTGTCATGAAGAACCAGCGCTATCGCGGTGAAGACGGGCTCTGGAACGAACGTACCGTACCGGACGAATACTCCGAGAAGAACCTTGCATACAAGCTCGCATCCATGGTTGCGCCTACACGTACGCTCGGCATGGTGACGGACCCGGAACTCAGGACCCGTTCTTCGGCTCTCGAGAAGGCACGGAACGTCGGGCTCGACGCTCTCGAGTCCTATGCACTTCTGTGGAACCCGGCAGGCAAGCTTGCGACCAACCTCGCGGCCAAGGCTATCGGCGTGCCGGTACGGAAGGCACTCCCGAAGCTTGCAGACTGGGGCTCGGGCCGTGGCTACGCATGGCTCAACAACGTGGGCGAGAACGTGCTCGGCGGTACGCTCAACTCCATAGGCTTCCAGGGAGCTGACGAACTTCTCGACCCGGACAACGCGATGGAGCAGAAGCCGTTCGACATGGGCGACGCACTCCTGACGGGCGCAGTCTCGGGCGCAGTCCCGATGCTCGCCGGTACGTCACGCGGACTCTCGGGCAAGCTCCTCAAGGGCAAGACGAAGCTGAAACAGATGATGGCCGACTCCTACAACCGGAAGCCGATGGGCCGTGAAGTCTCCCCGAACGAACTCGGGAAAGAGGCGAACGAGCTGCTCAAATCCAGGACATACAACGACTTCGTGAACGCACCATATATCAGGACCCAGACCGGCGGCTATCCGCACTATGCGACTCCGAAGGTGGTGCCGTTCCAGAAGGCGAACGACATGACTCCGGCTGACGTTGACGATGCGCTCCTCGACCGCGTAATCCGTGCGACAGGCGACAGGGAAGCTTCCGAACGCTGGTTTGCGGAGAACGTGGGACAGCGCGGAAATCTCGCAAAGCAGGGCGACTTGCAGATAGGCAACTCCGACAGGAGCGCACAGCCGTATCTCGTTGAAACGGCCGAGACGTTCCGCAAGAACCAGGCCGAACATCCGGTGAGCTCCTACAAGACAGAATTTGCGATGCCGATTACGCAGGCGGAGTTCAACAACCCGAAACTTCTCGACAACCTCTCGCAACCGCAGAGACAGCAGCGATACTCCCGTCACCGCATGGACAATGCGGAACGTGCAAGACGCGAACGCCTCATCGACGAGTTCACTCCGAAGGACCCGAAGACTCGCGAATCCCGTCCGACCGGAAGACCGGAAGCTGGCGGCATCGACTTGCGACCGGTGAACGGGAAGACTCGCAAGGGCATTAACCTTTTGCGCTTCGGTGCATACCACGCTATACCGGAATTGACCGAAGGAAGCGCTTTCAATGTTATCCGTAATGGTGTACCTCTCAGACAACGTAAGGAGGAAGAATGAATATACAGATAAACGATACCCACAGACTCCCCTATTCTAAAGGGAAGTTGACGGCCATCAAGTTAGGTTCAGGACAAACTACTCCGGTGGAGTTCTTTGACCAGGACGAACAAAGTCTCGGCTACACAGTTTATACGAACTCGATGGGCTTCGTATGCGATGCGAACGGCAACTTGCTCGGCAACGGCATCTTCGCACATGAAGACGCGGTAATCACTTGTACGTACAACGGAGCACAGGTAGCGCAGTGGGTAGTCAAGGCGAACTTCGTACCGACCGAATTGCAGGTGAACGACGGCAAGCTCCTGAACAAGAACGGCGACGTCGTATGGAGTGCAAACAGCTCCGGCAACTATACACTTAAATACTCCGACATCCAGGGTACGCCTACGCTGAACGAATGGACGGAGGACGAACAGGACATCGTGATTCCACGTGGCGTCAACCCGTCCACTTGCGAAGTGGGCAAGCACACCAAAGTTCTCGTCGTAGGGAGCGAACTCGATGCGAGCGTCCCGTATGCGAACCTCTACCTGACTCCGGAGCCGGGCGACCCGCAGCGCTTCGGCCAGGTGTTCTTCGTACAGAACATGATTACGGAAGGCCCGATACTCCAGCTCATGAACGCCAACGCCTCCGGTCCGTTCTGCAAGATTGGACACGGCGGTTCCGCAGTGGTGGCGCTCCTGAGCAATGGCGACTTCACGGCACTTAGCGTATCGGGAAGTGAAAGCGTGAACTTCGACCTTGGCTCCGCAGTCACCAACCAGCAGACGTTCGTAAGCGACGACACTCCGGGAGTAATCGCAGTCCAGGACACGCAGGCATCAGGCACAGTCGCCTTCTGCAAGGTTGCGGTGAACGCGAGCCAGATTACAAAGCCGAGAAAGATTGTGATCATTTGGCAACCAAACCCGGCTCTCGACTCCTCGTGCAAGAAGCTGAAAGTGTTCGGGAAGGACACCGACATGGTGCTGTACACCGGAATCGCGCTCCTGGAGCTCATGCCGTTCTGTCCATGCGAGTGTATCGTCAGGTACGACCTTACAACGCAGTCCACACAGCTCACGCCACTCGGCTACATCGAGAAGCGTACGGCTCCCATCATGCAGACGGCCCCGACCGCAGTCGTGAACAACGGGACCACCAGGGCGACTCTCGGCTCTGCTACGACCTGCATCGACCTCCAGCTTACAGGAGGCGAGAACCCGGACCCTTCATCCAAGAAGGTGTTCCCGGTAGTAATCGACCTCCCGCAGAACTTCGAGGGCGACGTGATGGTGCAGAGCTCGACCGCATGGACGGCGCAGAACTTCGAAATCCAGGTGGGATTCCGCTGTAACCTGAACGAGCTCCGTGCAAGCTATACTTCCGGTGGCGTGCAGAACGTTCCGGTGTACCGCTCCTCCGAAGGCGACGGCGGAAACAAGGGCAAGTTCTTCGCCCTCTTCCACGTGCTGACGCTCACCGCAGGCGGAATCTTCGTCTGCTGCAACCCAGTAACACCGGAGTCCTGATGACCCAGCTCCAGATCGAACTAGACCTCTGCCGTAAAAACTTCATGTTCTTCGTGGCGTACTGTTTCATGAACATCTACCACACGAAGTTTACCTTCTATAAGTTCCACAGGGAAGTAGCGGACATCCTCCTGAGACTTCCCGAAGAGAAGCGCGTAATCATCAATGCGCCTCCCCGAATCGGCAAGACGGAACTCGTGAAGCACTACATCGCGTGGCTCTTCCTCAGAGACCCGTCAAGCACTGTAATCTACTGCTCGTACGACCAGTCGCTCGTCTCACGTAAGAACCGCGAAATCATGGACCTGCTGATATGGCTCTCGAAGCACTTCGACATCCCAGAGCTGATGCCGCTCCCGCAGGCGAAGGGAAAGACCGAATGGGTGAACCATGCGAACGGCTCGATTCTCGCCAAGGGTACGAACAACCCGGTCACCGGTGCAGGGTGCTCGACAGTGCTCGTCCTTGACGACCCGAACAAGCCGGCCGACAGAACCTCCGCGACAATACTTGCGAAGCGCAACGCCATTTTCAAGTCCACCATCCGCAACCGTATCAACATGCCGGAGGTTCCTATCCTCGTCATCCAGCAGAGGGTGGCGGCGGAAGACCTTACGGGCTACCTCCTGACCGACACGGCGGAGAAGTGGATTCAGTACAAGTTCTCGGCCATTGACGAGAAAGGCGAGAGCATCTGCCCCGAACGCCTCCCGGTAGAGGAAATCGACAAGTACAAGAACGACCCGTTTACGTACAACGCGCAATACCTCCAGGTCCCGCTCGACGACATAGGCAAGCTCTTCACGAAGGATACGCTCCGTGTAGCGGTGAGCCGTCCACCGATGGACAAGATGAGGCTCGTGATTGCGGTGGACGCATCGGCGAAGGCGGACATCGGGAACGACTTCAATACGGTGAGCGTCATCGGCTACTTCCCGGAAAACGGCAACTTCTATATCCTTGACGTGCTGAACATACGAGCAGACATCATCGCGCTCGTCCAGACCATCAGGGACACGAGGCGCAAGTACGGGAACACAATCCCGGTACTCATCGAGGCGAAGGCGAACGGCACCGCCGCTATACAGATTCTCAGGCGCGAGACCTCCGGCATCATCGAAATCTCGCCGTGCAAGGACAAGGTGGAGCGTGCGCTCGTCGTCAAGTACCTGTTCGACTCGTATAATGTATTTTTCTCTTTGCGCGGACTCATCTGGGGCGAAGTCCAGTCGCAGTTCCTCCAGTTCCCGAACTGCAAGCACGACGACATCGTGGACTCCATTGTCCATGGCCTCACCTACCTGAACAAGACTGCGGGCATGAGGAACACGACCACAGTGCAGGCGCAGAAGGATGAACGCGACAGAAGGCGTGTAACATATCAACCGAGGAGTTATTATGGAAATTCTGGATATTGCCCATAGGGCCATCCAACGCTCGGGAGTCCTCCCGTCGTTCAACAGGGACGAGTGCCCCGAAGACTATGAACAGCGTGCTTGCGATGTTCTCGTCAACGAACTTATCAACGACATGAACTGCGACCGTACACTCGACATGACGGAAGTCGCTCTCCCGTTCAAGCCTACGAACAACATATTGGACTTATGTTGTCCTGAAGACTCCGAGAACAGACATATTCTGACACTCCCGTACACTTGCGATTACCTTGTTAAATACGAACAACCGAGTGGCCAATTTGCCAACCTCTCTCAAGCCCTAGCAAATATAGGGGTTGCAGTGCATCCGCCTCGCAACGGAGTAGGCGAACAGCTCGCTCTCGGTATCTGGTCCATTGATAACAAGTTCATCGAAGTCCCGGTGCAGGACTTGTCCGCGATTACGGAGTTGCAGGTCAGCCTCCGCTACAACGTGCCGTTCCCTCCGATGCGCGTAGAAGGCGTGTACGAAATGTGGACCGGTATCGAGCTCGACTACAAGCACGCCGGTGAATTTGTCAGCTCCGAATATTTCAGGTGCGAACACGTCTTCATGGTGGAGGACTACCCGAACAAGGTCCGAATAAAGTTCCATCCGGAGTTTGCGGACAAGCCGGTAAACGTGGTGCTTCCGGTGCCTATCCAGTGTATTAACTATCTCGACTCCCCGAGGCCGTGGAGCGGACGCATCATCGCACCGAAGAAATACTACGGCTACCTAATCGCGGAACTCGCTGCACGTACGGCGGAAGAATACGGAGTGGCTAGCGCTTCTGGACTCCGCGTCTCTGCCGACAAGGAGTATAACAAGCTTGTACGCAACTACCCGAAGCGCCAGCACCATGTGGACATCCCGAAGAAGATTGCGGACACTCTCGGACGTGTACCTGGAATGACAGTACTCGGCTCCGGCTATAACGGAGGTGCAGGCAATGGGTAAGTTCAACGGCATTGACACCTTCCATGACGGGCTCGCGGTAAGCGACTACGTGAACATGATTCCGCTCGGCGATACGTGTATCGACCGGCTCGGAGAGAAGCTCGTCAGCGGTCTTGCATCAGACCTCGAGCATGAAGTCAGGGGCGCCTTCGTGGATTCTGCGAAGCGGGTCTATGTTGTCCTCACCGACGTCATCCACGTATTCACTCCTTCCCAGGACGGCGCATACGAATACGTCGGAGTGATGGCCGGTTTCGTGGACGGCGAACTCGTGGAGACGTTCAAGCTCCTCAACGCAATCGGTCCGGTCACCTTCACGGAGTCGGCAATCAAGCCCTCGACCGTCTACCTGTGCGACGGCCAGTACATCTACAAGTGGGCAAGCTCCGGGAACGAGGCACTCGCCGCAAGGATGATGTGGTCTCCTGGCATCCAGCCGAACGCCAACGAGGCATGGAAGATCGACCCGTACACGGCAGTCGTCTCGAATGACCAGCGTCTCGACTTCTCCGAAATGGCGAAGGTGGACTCTGTCGACTGGTTCGACAACAAGCTCGTGGCGGTGCAGAAGGACAAGAACACCGTATGGCTCACCTGTACGGACCCGGAGCAGTTCTCCAACGACCGCTCGCTCGATCCGTGGGGAGAGACCTACCAGCTCTGGCACAACTGGTATTCCTCCACCAACTCGGCAGACCGCCTGAACACGGCAGTCGCCTTCGGTGGCCAGCTCTACCTGCTCAACTCCAACTCCATAGAGGTGTGGAGCCGTACCGGTAACGAGGACGCCCCGTTGCAGTCGAACACGCTCCAGGTAATCCACCATGGCGCACGCAACCCGCTTGTTCTCGGCGACTTTATGTACGTGATAGCGAACGACACAATCGGCGGGGAGTACGTCGGTGTGGTGACTCCGCAGGGCTTCAAGAAGATTTCCAATCTTGAAGTGGACCACCGCATCGAAAAGCTCGGTATGCTTGACATCGTTCCTGTCGCACAGAGGGGCGAGACCTACGTCATGGTCAGGTGCAAGTCAGGACTCGATGGCTACGTCTTCACCGATGGCAGGTGGTGGCACTGGGAAACACCGAAGGGAGCCGATGACTCGGTGTACCGCTCGCTGATAGGCCCGTTCGCAGTCACCCGTCACGGAGCTCTCGTGGAGTTCACCGACTCGAAACGCAGGGACTATCTCGGCAACCAGCTCCACCGCTACATCAGGGACTCGTTCGAGACTTGGCACTCCAGGAAGCTCTTTCGCAGAGTGGCAGTCGCTATGGACTCCGGCAGGGTTACCGAACCAGGAGCGGACGACGACCCGATGCGTCAGGTGTATCTCAGGCTCTCGACCAACCGGGGCATGAACTTCGGCAAGTACTATTACCGGAAGCTCGGGCCAAGCGGCATGAATAACAAGGTTGTGGAGTGGCTTGCGCTGGGCTCAGGCAACTCGCTACTCCTTGAAATAGGGAGTTCTGCACAATATAAACTGCAAATTTATGATATTTCAGTAATTACCCAATAAAATTAAAATGCTTGTATTTGCACAAAGACGGCTCAAACGGGCCGTTTTTTCTTTTGTGCGGTACATCCCTATAGCCCCATTAAATACGGGCTCAAATGACCTTAAATGTGTGGGATTTCAAATGAAAATTTACCCATATATAGACGGGCAACGGCCCAATTTTAACCTATATTTGAATCAAGGAGAACTCCATGCGAGTACTTGCATTTGACATTGAAACCTACAAGGAACACTTCGTCTGCTGTGGCATCCTTGCGGACAACGAAACGCACGAGGAGCTCGGGCGCTTCAAGACCGGAGACCACGGCAACTTCTGCGTTGACGGGCAGAACGTCCAGGACATCGAGGACATGTTCTCGAAGGCAGACTACATCATCAGCTACAACGGCTCCAAGTTCGACCTTCCGGTTCTTGCGAAGGTGAAGCATGACGTGAAGAAGATGGGCTACACCACTTCCAAGTTCATCTACGCCGACGCGAACGACATCATGGGTGCGAACGACTTCGCGACCGGTGGCATGAAAATCTTTCTCCACCAGGACAAGGACTGGAACGCAAAGCACTTCGACATGCTCAACAACTGCTTCCTCGGCAAGTCATTGAAGCAGTGGGAAATGTACCGCAACCTCCCGATACGCGAACTCCCGTACGAACCGGACGCTCCTCTCACCCAGCAGATGAAGGACGAAATCGACGACTACTGCTTCCATGACTGCTGGGCGTTACTCCAGCTCTACTTCTGGGCAGGAAGTGGCCAGAACAAGACAAAGTACCATACGCTTCGCGCACGCAAGGCGATTATGGACTCGCTCTATCCGGCCCATCTTCCGTACAAGTTCGACAGGACTCCGCAGGCGGTCGCCGCGTCCGTCATCTACCAGTGCAACTGCGCAATCCCTCCCAAGACTTCCAATCCGCTCGAGCTCTTCAACCTTGACGAGTTCGAAGTCCCGGACGAGGTGAAGGACATCATCAGGCTCCTCGCACGCTCACGTCCGACCACCGAAAAGGAAAAGAAGGAACTCGCCCAGCAGTGCGTCTACAAGGGCATCCAGTACGGCAAGGGCGGTTGCCACTACATCATGAAGGGAGCAGTCAAGGACATCTACGCCTTCGACGTGCAGTCCGAATATCCGCGAGTCATCGACCACTGGGGACTTCTCAAGACACCGGAAGCGCGCAAGAACTGGAAGGATGCGATGAAGGCACGCTTTGCGATGAAGGCGCTCAAGGGAACTCCGGAATACAAGCCGGACCTCGACATGGGATACAAGATTCTCGTGCTCAATGCGCTCTCGGGCGGTTTCCGTATCCGTACGGGAAGCTCCCCGGCGTTCGACCCGGCGGCGGGCGAAGCGATGTGCTACCTCGGACAGCTCGTGATTTCCGAAATGGCGTTCGCCTGCCCTAACTGGGAAGAGAACGTTGTCGAAATCAATACCGACTCCGTGTTCGTTACGGGCGAGGAAAATGCGAAGGTGATGCGCAAGAAGGCCGAACAGATGCTCGTCAAGTACGAAATGCTGTTTGAAGAGGAATACTTCGCGTCTGCATACTTCCGTGACGTGAACAACTATATCATCTACGACAAGGACGGGAAGTATCTTGACGGCCGTGGCCTCGACTGGAGCGACATGGTGAACAAGCTCCATGAACCGGCAGTCATCGACACGCTTGTACGCAACCTCCTCTGCAACGACATCGCCGACCTCGACCTCGACTGGAAGCGTTACAGGTGGCAGGACTTTATCTACAAGTACCACCGCTCCGCAGCAAGCAAGTATGCGATGATCGGCGACGACTTCATGACCCGCAAGAACTACTACTTCATGTGGACCACCCTCGACTGCCCGGATGCGAAGCCTATCAACTTCTCCAGGGACCTGCTCGATGCGCACAACGGAAGTATCAAGACCCGCTACGGAGTCTATGCGTTCGACATTGCGGACCTCGAGAAGTACAAGGACTACATCGACTTCCGTCAGTACCGCCGTGACCTCGACGACAATTTCGACCTGTGGGGAAAGCAGGACCTCATCGTCACGCACCTCGGCAAGGGAGCCAAGCGCAAGTACGGCCTTAAGTCTCTCGCCGACATCCTCACCCAAATGTATCCTACCTATAACAACGAAGGTTAATCGTGATAAACGTTCTCCTCATTATCTTATTTGTGCTCGCCTGCCTGAATCTTGGAAGATGGTTCGACGAGTTTACGGCATTTCTCGAACTCGAAATCACCGAGCTTGAGTTTACGACTCTCGACATAGTTCTGCTCGTCATCAGCATGGTCTATGCAATCTGGTTCATTGTCCATTTCGCCAGGTCATTCATCATCTAGGAGGGACCATGACTCCATTGCAGAAAGCGATAAACATTCTTTCGCAGATGCCGAAGAAGACCCAGAAGTTCATCATGAGCCGTGTCAATTTCGACACGATGACTCCACAGGAAGTGTACCACGACATAATCGAGTGCATGTACAACTCCTGCAAGTCTGCGACACAGCGCGAAGTCATCGACATGATGCGCCACATCTCTCCGTCGAACGAGGAAATTCTCGAGGCGTTCAAGCCGTCAGAAAACACGGACATGACTCCTCTCTACTTCAACGAGGACCAGCTCGACTTCATTGCCGAAAACGTGTACCGCAACCGTGACGGCGACTTCCGGCTTATCCCGAGAGACAAGAACTGCTCCGCCGAGACGATGCCACTCGAGGGCCTCAAGGCTGACGACGACATCATTGCGGCGAGGCTCAACATCGTCAGGGTCGCTCCGAACGGCGCGTCCGAGGAGTTCAACGGGCTCAAGGAACTCCGCAAGCAGCCGTATGACGGGCCGTATGACGGAGTGTTCAAGAAGCTCGCCCCGAACCTGAGACGCATCAAGATTATTTCCAGTTTCGCTCCGGACGAGCCCCACGGATTCTTCCGCAAGGGCGAGCAGATGTACAGGAACGTGTGCTCGCAGATAACGGACGTGAACCCGTCACTCGTCAACGAGACTTCGCTGAGGCGTGCGATGTTCCTGACCTATCTCGTGGCCGGAGGGAAGATTGCGGACTGGGAAGCTCTTTACAACCTGGTCCACTTCATGGTCAACGTCCCGAACTCCGCAACCGGCTACATCCTCTACCTCAACGACTTCGACGCGGGCGGTAACGGAAAGTCGAAGTTCATCGGGATGCTCCAGCGCATCTTCGGCGACTCGTTCACTGCGTTCTCTGTCCAGCAGTTGCGGTTCACCATGAGCCTAATGGGCAAGCGCATGGTCTCCATCTCCGAATACGAGGAGAACGAGAACGCGAAGCCGTTGCAGGCGCTCATGAAGTCCATGACCGGACGCGACAAGTTCCAGTACGAAGGAAAGGGGATAGACCCGATCGTAGCCGAGACCTACCAGAACTTTGTAATCAGCTCGAACAAGTACATCTACTTCGAGGACTCGGGCATCAAGAGAAGAATACAGAACTTCCACTGCTCGAACCTCCTCCACATGATTCTCAACCGATACACCCGTAACCCGAGCTACCTCAACAGGCTCTTCGGCAACATCTACAACGGAGAGGCGCTTGACATCATGAAGTCGATGTCCCACTCGTTCCTGGACTTCATGCTCAAGGACAAGAGGGAGTACATGATTCCGATACGTCCTCAGAACGTCATCCTTGGCGGTCTCAAGAACCCTGTACTCCGTGCGCTCTTCGCCCCGAACCTGGACTACTCCCGCTTCATCGATGACGTGACCGGCGAGGCGAGGATAAACATGCTCAGGCTTGCACCGGACGCAAAGGCCGAACAGCTCAACTATGCAAGTTCCACAATCCAGTCGTGGTTCCCTGACTTGCATATCGTCCCGAACAGAAACAATGACGTGCTTACTGTCAACTGCTCGGCTGACGAGTGCGTCAGGAGGCTTTCGGAACGCCTGAGAGAACTCGACGCACGAAGCACTTCTCTCAGGAGCAAGGACTCGGTAAAACTTGAAATCGGCGACTTCGCAGGGTTCAACTCCAAGGACCTCTTCGACGAGTTCATCGGTCCGTACTGCGAAGCGTACCATATTCCTGTCAAAATCGAAAACAACATCATGGAGGTTGGCTAATGGATAAAGTGATGTTCAGTTCTGCATCCGATGAGTGGGCTACACCGCAGGACTTCTTCGACAAGTTGAACGAAGAATTTGGGTTTACGCTCGACCCGTGCGCCAACGCGGAGAACCATAAGTGTGACAAGTACTTCACGAAAGAACAGAACGGACTTGCTCAGGAATGGGGTACGGAGCGCGTCTATTGCAATCCTCCGTATGGCAGAGGCATCGGCGAATGGGTTGCGAAGTGCTCCAGACACGATGGACTTGCCGTTATGCTCATTCCGGCTCGAACAGATACAAAGTGGTTCCACGAGTACGTTTATCAAAAGCCTAACGTCGAGATTCGCTTCGTCAGAGGTCGTCTGAAATTCGGCAATTCAAGCAACTCGGCACCATTCCCGTCTATGGTGATCGTTTTTAATAAGGAGGCTATTTTATGAGACCAAGCAACGACATTCGCGTGATACTCGTGGAACGCGACCAAGACATTACCGAACTCGGTATCTTCGGCAAGCTCTACATCAACGGGACCTACTTCTGCGATACGCTTGAGAACAGGCGCTTTGCAGTTCCGTGCGGTCTGTACGAGGTGGACTACAATGACAGTCCGAAGTTCGGACGCAAGCTCCCCATGTTCTTCGACAGAGGCTACTACGATCCGAGCAGGGGGCTCCGCTTCCACGCCGGAAACTCGCCAGAAGACAGCAAGGGTTGCATCCTCGTAGGCGAACGCTACTGGAACCCGAGCGGGACAATCTCCAAGAGACTCAGGCACTCCCGTGACTGGACTGAACGTCTGTGCAACATCTTCGACCACGACGAGCGAAGAGTTACGAAGACAATACTCGTGGTGGCTACGATATGAACAGACTGCCAAGCGAACTCTGCAAGTACTGCACATCCAAGCACTCTTGCTCAGGCTACGCAAAGTGCCGAAAGCTGACTCGGCTGGAGGCCAGTATCAACATTCCAAAGAAGGAAATCTACGATGAAAACAAATAACAAGACCGCAACTGGTGAATACTATGAAGGGACGAGAGTTGAGACTATCGACTTCCTTGAAGAAATGCTCACAAAGCTTCTTGAAAATAACATTCCTCCGGAAAGGGCTTATGACGTGGTATGCGCGTTGAAGTACTTATCTGCAAGGCTCGGCTCGAAAGATGACACGCCGTATCAGCTTGACTTGCTCAAGGCTGAAAACTACATTCATAGAGCAAGGACTGGACACTGGTTCTCGAAGGACTATCTTAAGCAAGAAGAGGAGGCCATCAATGAAAAATAAAAAAAAGTTTTTTAAGGACAACGCGACTCTGCGTGATACATTGAAACTCGCGAGAATCGATCAACAGAAGTCGCTCATAGACTGGTGTACCCGCGAACTCAAGCGGAGGGGCTATGCAAACTAAGCAGGTGCTCCATTTGACGTGGTTATAGGAGGACCGATGGCAAGAAACAATCTTGGGCTCCCGTACAAGGGAAGCAAGAACACGATAGCGGAAGCGCTGGTGAAGTGTATGCCTGCTGGCAAAAACTTCCTGGACGCCTGCTGCGGAGGCGGTGCCGTACTGGAAGCCGCCTACCTCAGTAGGAAGTACTCGTCAGTGACGGGCATCGACATCGACGAGGGAATTCTGTTGCTCCTCAAGGCTGTGTTCCGGGACTTCGGCCAGATTGACTACGAGCACCGGCAACTCCGTACAGCAGAGGACTTCAAGAAGGCGTATGCCTCCAGGAAGACTCTCGAGGATGCGGTCACCCGGTTCACCTGCTCGTTCGGGTTCAACGGCTACGACTACCAGTGGGGCGAGAAAAGGCGCAAGCTTAAATACCTCGCCCATCAGGCCCTGACTCTTCCGACGCTCGACGGGAGACGCCAGGCGTTCCACTCCTTCATCCGGGAGCTCATCGCCTCCGGTGAAGTGAAGGGCGACAAGTGGGAGATAGCCCTGGCCGAAATCAAGAACTGCGCCCATACGGAGCAGGCCACCAACCTCTGCCGACTTCAGAAGGTAGAGTCGGTGATGCGTGCCTCCGCCGAGACGAACCCTACGAGTCTCGAAATCCGCAAGGCAAGTATGTTCGAAGTTGACTACGACCCGTACGACGTCATCTACTTCGACCCTCCGTATGCAAACACGAAGGGCTATGACAAGTCAAAGTTCGACTTCGCTCGGTTCAGGGAACTCATCGAATCACTCGCGACTCGTGGAAAACACGTCTTTGTGAGTGAATATAACTCGCCTTCCCCTATGTTCTCCGAAGTGTTTAAAGTGGAGAAACAGATGAGTCAATGTGCGACTAAGACAGTGAACGTGACTGAGAAGTTATTTTACTCCGGAGTAATCGAAAAATTAGATTTCTAAATTGACTTTTTTCCTATTTTCTTTATTGAAATTAATTTCATTTTAGAAATGATTTGCTCGCGCATTATATAGGGTAAAAATACGGGGGTATTTTCACTATCTAATTTTTTATTAGGAGTTATAGAACTCCGGAGTAACGGAAGTAATAAAGGGAGACACTCGTGAATGGTGCCTCCCTTTTCTTTTATCTAGGGGATTTTATTCTAGAAAGTCAAAGTTGAACTCGGAAACCTTCCCCTTGTTCGGCATGCGAGGGTCCTTTGCGAGAGTCTTCTGCATGGAGTTCAGAATCTTCCCGAACGACTTCTTGAGAGGAATCATGTTGTTTCTGTCGGAAGCCGTCTTGAAGATATTCGGCATGACGGACTGCATGTACTTCTTCGGATCGACTGCAAGTCCTCCGGCGTCACCGAAGGCACGGGCCAGGGTAGCGTCACCACCTGCCTGGGCTCCGGACCCGAGAAGCTGGAAGAGTTCCTCCTGCGGATAGTCGCTGTTCAGGCTCTTCGCGAAGTCGTTGACACTCTTGGGCATGGCGTTACCGAGAGCGCCCTTCGTCTCGTTCATAGTACCGGCACCGCTGAGAAGCTCGATGAGCGCCTCGTTCGTAGTGGAGCCGTCACTCATGCCCTTGAGAGGGACGCCCGACTTCTTCTGGAAGAGGGAGTTAAGGACCGGGAGCATCTCCTTGTCCTTGAGGTTCGCATTTTCCAGGACGTATCTCAGGTTCTCGTCGCCGCCAACGTTCTTGAGGTACTGGAGGAGCTTTCCTGTCTCGCCCGCATCGGCCAGCGCACCCATGTCGGAGAACAGCTTCCTGTTGCCTCCGAAGATGTCGGACGCGGCCTTCGAGCCGAACGTTGCGTTGTCTGGAAGGCCGATGACTCCTGCCTGGCCCATAGTCGAGAACTTCTCGAGCTCTGCCGGGGTGGCGTTACCGAGGAGACGGCCTGTAAACTCGCGGGCCATCGCATCGGGGTCCATGTCCTTCACCCAGATGTTGCGGGCATTGCTAGGACGGGTAATCGTGGAGTAGTCGCGGTAGTATGACTTCGCAGGTGAGTTGGAAGCCAGCCCGCCGTTCGCAGGGTCTACCACACCGAGACTCGGAATCCTGAATCCCTTCGCCGGGGAGTCCTTCTGTGCGAGCGTCATGGCTGCGCCCTTCTGGAACTCTTCCGGCAATCGGCCCAGGCGTTCGGCCAGCGACTCGCCGACTTCCTTGTTGAAGTACTTCTTGCCCGCTTGCTTGAAGAGTCCCTTGAGAGGTATGCCTGTCAGGGTGAAGAGGGCCTTTCCGAGAGTGCCCGGACCGGGGATGTCAAGGAGTCCGGGAGTCTTGCCGCTTGCCAGCTTGGCTCCGAGGTCAGCTCCTGGAACCATGGAGGCGACTAGCGGAAGTCCTGAATCGTCGCCGAAGAGTCCCTGGCCCACGAGCTCCGCCGTCTTGCCTGCGAAGTCGCCTGCCTTGCTGTAAGCTCTGCCGATGCGCTCGGCGTTTTTCTTTCTGCGTTTGGATGTAGATTGGGTAGGTACGGACATAATTACTTTCTCCAGTAGTTGGCCACAAGTTTCTGATAGTTGTCGAAGGTGAAGGCGTCGTCGTCCTCGTATGCGGACTTGCCGAACATGCGGACTGCACCCCAGACTATCCTCGCCTTAAATTTACTTTCTCCAGCGAACAGAAGCATCGCGAAAAGAAGCTCGTCCGCAGTTTTCCGGTCAACCGCATGGACTCCGCACTTATTGATGCAGGGAGTATAGTTGCAGTCGTGGACGAGCCAGCAAATCTGGTGGAGGCGGTCGCCGATCGCGTCGATGAAATGGTCGATGACCGGTGCGCCACTCCGGAAGTTCGTCACGAAACCCTTCCCGATGGTGTACCGGAACACGCCCTCGTCAGTCTCCACGGAGACCGTCACCTGGTCGGCCAGCTGGAAGTACCGGTCGCCGAGCGGTATGAGCTTTAGCGAGCTCGGTATGCAGATATTCTTTACAATCATCTTTTAGGACTCCTCTTCGCACGGATTTCGCCTATGAGCTCATAGACGTTCCTCGAAAGCTCCTTTACGTCGTCACGGAGCAGTTCCATGTTCTCTATCCTGGACTCCATCACTGCCAGCTTCGAGTCGTTCTCATGCGAGTAGCTCTGCTGTGCCGCCATGCAGTAGACGGCAAGCGCACCGATGATGGCATCCACCAGCGGTTTCAGGAACTTCTGCCAGCTCGAACTGACTGATTCTTTTTCTTTTTCTTTTTCTTTCTGCATCGTGCCTCGGCATGGTTCGGTTAGCTCGGTTCTGTTTCGGATACCAAATGATAGAAGATAGTTGTCGTAATTGTGGTGTTCGCCTGTATCTTGTGAGTTCCAAAATAGAAATGTAATACAATGCTAGTTGCCGTGCCGGACGTATTGTCAAGCAACGCCGTAAATATCGAGTACCAAGTGCCAGGACTATCGAGACGATCAAGTGACGACGACGCAAGTTCGCTGACCAGCTGACCGCCGCCTTCAAGATTGATGTAAGACGTAATCCTAAACGGGTACCTGTCACTTTGTAGACCGTCGTTGTCTCCTGAGTACATACTTAGTCTCAAGAAATACCGGCCCTTGGCTTTGTTAGACAACGTAATATCGAAGCTGCCTTGCTGAGACTCGTCATTCGTAACTGTGTGCGTAACAGTCTGGAACGGGTGACCGAAACAACCGACGGCTCCGATGTTCTTGCGTGCCTGGTTCTTCTCGTCAATATCGAGATTCTGCGCGAGCGAAAATATCAGTTTATTAGATGCGGACATTTTAGATACCCCTTATCATTAAGTGTCACTGTAATTACTTGATTATATCCTTGAGCGTGAGTTTCATAGCACTCCGTTGCGAACCTGCGACCCGCTGATTAAGAGTCAGAGGGTGGGCATGATTTGGTTACAGCGCCGCCATAGACAGCATTGATGGTGCTGTAGGTGCATCGGGTTAGTTATAAGTCCAAGAAGTTCCGTCGTAGGCTCCAATAACGCTACCGCCTTCGGACACGGATATAGTGTTGTCGTCATATACAGCAGTAAAAGAACGCACATTACCACCGCTGCTAACTCCGTGCCACCTAATAGGATAGGACGAGGAACCACCCCAAACAATTAAAATGGAACCCGTCCGACCTAAATTTTCCGTAAGGAAATCTTCAATATTACCCCGTATATTTGGTTCAATAGAAACATCCAACTTTACTAGGTTTTGATTGATGACGGAAGCAATATTCCCCGACACGCCAGACCTTTTGATTACTATATTGGTTGCAGTCAAATTGCTAACTTCGCCAATGTCCCCGATAAAAAAAGTTTGGCGTTCAACATTAATGGACTCCAAGACAGGGGCGTTGGCTAGTTCTGATAAATCCAAGTAAACGCTATCAGCCTTGGCAATAGTCCCGTCAACTGCGATAGATAAAGTTTTAAGGTCACGCAGCGAGAAAAACTCTAGAAAATCTAATGCAGACCAATTTTTTCCAAACAACCCTCCGATTGATAGATTGGAAGGACGCATATACCCCCGTTCCAAATAGGCTCGGGACTGCCCGAAAAACCTCGGAGTAAAGCTTGTTATTTTATCTTGGCTTCCAATACAAACAGAACTTTTTTTAGTTTCATCTTTTAGCGTAAGTGTAGATGAAGTAGTCACAACTTTGGAAATACTGCCATCCGAAAAAGTGCCTCCGATGGTCCGAACCGTACTGCCGGAACTGTCGATAGTAATTTCTCGCCACGAAGATGATTGACCGGACACCACATCAACTTTCAAAACAGCCTCATCGGGTCTGCCGATAGCGCTGGAAATTACATTACTTTTCGCAAATACCATTTTAAATCTCCTTTAAGGAATTTTCAGAACTATACAGCATCTTGCCTGTATCATCCTCGTAAATAAACACTCCATCGGGGACACTATAATTTTGAAGCAGGTCCTCTCTAGTTTGGCAGTGACATACTTCGCCAGTCTTTAAAAAACTGGGTTTATACAGATCACCCCAATAAGGGGATTTGACAAACGGATTTATGCCGATAAATGTTACAGCTCCGAGAACGGTCATTGGGTGGTGATTTGGGTTCCACAGATAAAGTGCAGGTTCTGTATCACCGTAAGTCATTTGAGTGTTTTGCAAGGTCATAGTCACATTATTATTAAGTACAATTCCGTAAGCGCCATCATGGAGGTAATTTGTTGTAAACCAACAATTCACAATACTAATGTCCACACTCAAATTCTTATGATATGCACCGTAGAAAGCACCATCACAACTCTCGGCATTTGCATCGGTTTCAAAATTACATCCCGTACAACGAATTACCTGCTTTTGGTCCAAGCCATCTTCGAAGGCGACATTATTGGATGATTCACTAATAGAGGCTATTGCAGAGCCACCGATAGTGCCAAAATTACATCCGTGAAAATATGCTTGTATGAGACCTTGCAGAACAACGCCAAGTGTGCAGTTGTTAGGGTAAAATCCCTCGAAATCGAGGTTAAAACCCTGCGTTATCCATGCAGCAGAGACCAGACAGTCATTGCATCGTACACTCTTCCAGTAGATCATCCATTTGATTGAACCCCATAACCGAAAGCCCGTACCCCATCCATTGACAGACAAATTCTCAAACACGCACATATATTTATTGTTGTTGTCATCATAGTTTTGGCTACGAAATGCGTTGCAAGACGGGTCACTAGCACTTCCCGTTCCCGAATAATTTATGCTAAAATTCTTGAAAGTGAGGTTTCTCTGCTCAACTCTAAAGCCAACACTTTTCTTGCAGTTGAAAGCGGAACCTTGGACACCTATAATAGAGGTTCCCGTAGTTGGTTCCATTACAGTATTCGTCCAATATACTCCTTTATGTAACTTAATTGTTTTCGGTCCAATACTACACGCTTGGTTAAGTATCTTGCCATTATCTGTGTATTCGTCATTGACTTTCCCACCAAGTTGTTCAAGGGATATTTCTTCGGATGTTACTAGAACAAGGAATAAACCTTCTTTTCGGCAGGCTATAATATTCATACCATTAGCAACCAATTCATCGTCACTAACTACAGCATACAACGCCCCGCCATTATCACCTTTTTTGTAAAACCCCAGAGTCTCAATTTGCTTTTGTGTCCCGTCACAAACAGCAGATGCCTTTACAACCGAGTCAAAAATACCAACAATACTCTCTGTCGGTTCCGTTGGAACTTCAAAAACTGCGTCCCCCTTTTTATCAACAACGGAAAAAGAAACAGGTTCATAATCGTCAACACCGAGAGCAGAACCTTTAGCATTTTCAGCGTCGGCATCCACCCAAGGGCCGTAATGGTCCACCTTAAACACTTTAAGTTTCCCGCTATAAACAACCCGCTCCGTAGAAAGATACTTGTGGTCTTCATCACGGGTTGGGTCAAATTCTTCTGCCACGTTGTCTGCGAGTGCCTTCTCCGCAGCCACCCGCAGCAAGTCGTCCTTACTCATCTTCGCGGTGCCATCCGGTCCGTCCACCGGAATCACGTCGCCGTTACGGAACTGGCTGATAGAAGTCGGAATGTCCTTGACCTTGCCGAACGCGGCAGGCGTAACTCCAAGCGGGTCTCCGGTTTGTCCGTTTCCTGCAAGTGTAGAGTCGTGCGTTACCGCCGGATGGTTGTAGGATGCGACCTGCACGATTTCAAGGTACTTGACCCATATTCCCATCGGCGGAGTGTCTGCATCGAACAGGAAATTCAGACCGAACTTGTCCCTCGTAGTCTTCGTCACGATACGGGTAGAGCGGAGGATGTCTTCGTGTTCATACGAGAAGTCGAACGGCTGTTCACCTACGTTTGCTACGAGCGGAAGGAAAGTTCCTCTCGGATTGCCTACCCACTGCAAGGTGTAATGGACATTGAGGATATACGTACCCGGATTCAGGTACACTTCGCCGAAGTCAACCCCGCCTTCCTGATGGGTCTGTACGAACTCGATGTTGTCGCCGTGTACGCTCCTGCCTTCGGAAATGCGGAAATTGTCTATCACGAGGTTGGTGGTGGTGCCGTCGCCCGGAGTAGTGTAGAGGGAGGAGTTGAAGTAGCCGTGCTCGTCGCTCGGGAGTTCGTCGAGGATTCCTTCAATAACGTCCAGACGTTCGTTTATGCCTTCGAGCTCGTTGTCCAGTCCACCGGTGCTGAGGTTAAGATAGGCATGGTCCTCGTCACGGACAATTTCGAAACGCATGTAGGAAGAGTTAGTACCGATGAGGTCTGAAAGATACCCGGACTGCTCACCGGCTTCTACACAGGACTTGTTGAACCTCACGACCATTTCGCCATTCTCGTCCCTGAGATAGCGGGTGAGAGTCGAACTGTCCTCGACCATGGTGAACACGAAGGCGGATGCGCCCGGATCGGTTTCCAGTCCCTTGAGAGCTACGAACGTAGCGTTGTTGACAAGCGTATCTGTGGAAGTGTGCTCTGTCTCGAGCGCATAGAGGATAAACCCGCGGACCTTGCCATCGGCGTCCTTGGCCTTGAAGACGATGAGATAGTTCTCGTCAGTCCACTGGCCGAGCTTCTGCGGAGTGACCGGCGTAGTCAGGTCGTCTGCATCGTAAAGGAGGTCCACGTCCGTCTGGACACCTTCGATTTCCATGGTGGTTGTCTTCTTGGCGAGCACTTTCACCTTGCCGTCGCTGTCTCCCTGGCCCGGCACCGGGACTTGACCGCCGTAATACTTCTTGACGTTGCTGACTACGTTTCCTGCCATTGTAAAATCCTCTCTATAAAAGAAAAGGCATACTTGACCTTTTTACAGGAGGGGTATGCCAGCCCTTCGAACTACCTCTGCCGAGGTTAAGCCGTGGTGCCACCGATACGGATGTAGGTGGCGGTGATGGATACGCCCTGGTAGATACCGAAGCCCATGAGGCAGTCGGCACGGAAGAGCGTGAGGTCGGAGTAGGAATCCGTCCACATGTGGCCGCGCAACGGGAGGATGCCGCGCTCAGCGAACTCGACCGGCACGGTGTAGCTTTCGCCACTTGCCTGTTCCTTGAGGCCCTTGACTGCCACGAGGAAGTCCGGAGCCTTCCACATGATGGCGGGCTGTGCGTAGATGGCGCCAGCGGCGAGGACGTCTTCGGTCGTCACCGGTAAGCCGCCGCCCTCCATCTGGGATGCTGCGAGGTTGCCGAGTTCCGGGTCCTTCGGGTTGTACGTCATGTCGAAGGAGGCGACATTGGACTGGTACTGGGCGACATACGTTTCGTAGCCGTCGAGGTGGGCGTTCTTGCGCGGGCCTTCGAGGAAGACCGGCTGGGCGAGGCGCCATACTCGGTTGAGAGCTTCCCAGCGGAAGAAGACGGTCTTCTTGTTGCCGGTCGGCTTGCCGAGTGCGTCAACGGTCTGCATGTACTCCGTACCGAACTTGAGGTAGCACGGCTGGGAGAGTTCTCCGTCCTTCGTACCGGCGACCGTACCTGCGACACCTGCCGGGTCGAAGCCGTCGCCACCGATTACGAACTGGCCGATGCCCTGTTCCACACCGGTGATGACTCCGGTCAGGCCGGACTTGCTCCAGTTGTGGCCGAGGAGCGGGCCGAGGTCATTCTTGTAGATGGAGTTGCCAATCTTGCCGTTTGCACCGAAGGTGATACCCATGGCCTGGCACAAGCGGTTCCAGGTCTGCGGATGCGTGATGGCATGCGTTTCGCCTGCGAACTTCGAAGCGGAAGTGCATGCATCGGCGTCATAGAGGGCGAGACCGTATGCGTCGCCACGTGCGGCGGCGGTCGGGGAGTTGCCCGGGTCTGCGACGAAGACGGTTGCACCGGAGAGGAGCCCTTCGAAGGCACGGCGGTTGGTTTCGTCCTGGAGGTTGGCGATGCGCTTCGCCATGATCAGGCGGTCGCGAATAGCAAGGGTAAGTTCTTCGCTCGTTGCTTCGGCGGCTGTACCGATAGGCTTGACCTTCACCGGCACAAATGCACGGCGGGCCGCGAGCTTGCCCTTGAGGGAAGTGATATCGAGATTGTCGTAGACGATGCCAGAGTCGGTGATAGGCACGTTGACCGTATCACCGGAACACTTGGCAGCGGAAAGAGTGGATTCAATCTTGCGCTGGCCCTTGGAAAGAATGTCAGTGCCGAGGTTGAATTCGACGGCCATTTCGGCCATGAGGGTCTGGTTGACTACTGCACCCATAGGAAACTCCTGTTAGAGTCCCCTAGAAGTTCGAGATGCCTCTCTTTGCAAGTGCGTTGTTGAGGGCTTCGCCGAAGCTGTTCGGGGACGAGAACTGGTTACTTTCTCGGCCACTCCCCGGCGTCGGTACATCAGGAATCTTCTGTTGAGGAGGAATCTGGGACTGCGGAGCCTGCGGAGTAGCCAGTCCACCCTGCGGTTGAGCCTGTTGCTGAGGAACACCCGGTCCCTCTGCCTTGGACACAATCTGCTGGTAGACGTTGTTGAGGACTGCTTCCTTCTCGAATTGAGTCATGCCGACCCAGCGCGTACGGAAGTCTCCATTCTCCATCTGGCGCATCCAGTCTGCGTAGAGGTAGAGACCATACGGCCTGTCGACCATGGTCACGAGACCGGGCTCGTTCTTGTTGACGTATTCGCCATAGCGTTCGCTCATGTCAAGGAACTGTCTGTAACTGTCGCCGAAGCACTCGTACGCACGGTCCGCCCACTGCTCGTAAGCCTGGTCCGCCTGCAATGCCTGGAGGTTCTCGATTTCCGAGCCCTTCTGGTGCGCAAGCACGATGGACTGCTCGTCACCTGTCTTGAGAAGTTCTTCGCGTTCCTGGGCAAGCTTTTCTATGCGTCTTTGCACAAGCCCGTCATTAGCTCTCTGTCTGATACGTCGGGCTGCACTATGGAAGTTGTTAGTGCGGCCTGCGTTCTCGCCACCTTGATTAGCGGTCTTGGTAGCGGTAGTCTGACCAGAGGTGTCTCCGTTCGCAGGTTTGCTAGGCCCGCTCTTCCCGGATGAGGTGGAGGATGCCCCTTCATCGGGAGTATGGGAAGATTGACTTCCGTTCTCAACGTTACCGTTGGTATGCGAAGGCTGAGCCTCCGGTTCTCTCCTTGCGACTGCGGCATCGAGTGCCTGTCCCATGGAGGTAAAGGACTGTTCACCGTCCATAAAGTGTTCTCCGTAGTAGGTAGTTCTATCACGGGTGCACGGGATTGTGACCCGCTCGTTTTGCAATATAGCTAAAAAATCTCGGAAGTGGTAGGAAATTCTTAAAAATTTTACATAATTCCAGTGCAACGGCCCTAAGACGTCCTAAGCCCGATGCACCCCGTCGAGTACTCCCCTACCCCGATATACCCCTATACTCCCCGATACTCCTGATATGTTATATGTAATTGATATATGGAGTGTATAGAGAGTGAACCTACTCCCCTTTTCTTATCTCCACTACACGCAGACCCCCCCCTGTGCCTCCACTATTCTCTCCCTAGTGCGTCCACGAAATATGGCCCGATGCGTCCACATAATGTATCGTAATGCGTCCACTATACTCCAGTAATGATTCCGCATATAGCTATAGCAAAATACATGCACATAAAAGCAACTAATCTATAATAGTATCATGTATCTATATCTATATCTATATAGCAACTGAAACACTACACTATACTATTCACTATTTACTATACTATTCTATACTATTTCTAGACTATCATGCTATATAGTTGTCTAATCCAGCATGGAGCGAACACTTTTTATTGTGCATTAAAAAAAAAATTGATTATTTTCTAAAAAGTTATTGACAACCGCATTAAAATATTGTATAATTGATATTGGTTGAACGGCTCAATGGTTCTAAAGTTGCTCAACCTAGTTTAAAACATGAACCAAATTAAAAGGATAAAACATTATGGAAAATTTCAAACTTTATACCATTTCCAACGTCGAAACCATCAAGACCAACGCTAAAGCCAAAATTGACGCAATTTGCATGGGTGACGCAAATCAGTTCTTTGACGGTGACAAGCTCAAAACTCAAACTCTTGCGAACATCTTACTTATTAGTGCCGGCGCAAGCAAGAATAAGTTTGACAGCGCAAAAGGTGCCGATAAGTACGAAAAACTTTATAATGTTCTTTCGGGCGCAAAAGATGACTCAACAATCGCTGTTAATGCTAAAATTAAGGATTTGGCACAAAAGCTCAAAGCAAAGGGCAAAGACAACGCCACTATTGCTGATTTATTGGATACAACGGAGGATTTTATCGCTGAACTGCTCGCTTAATTGACCCGATAATTTAACATGGTCTAGATTATTTCTAGACCATTTTTTTTTAACCATTATCAAAGAATACACCAGAATTAAAAGCCTAATTAAATATAGATAGTCCGCTAAATGCGGGCTTTTTTTTTTTTTACCCATATATTTGGATCTGCTTTCTATAAATACGCTCATGCGCTCTATTTATGGGCTTTATTGAGCGTGCCCAGGTGATACCAGGATTTTTTTTTTATTGTGCCCAGGTAATGCCAGGATTTTTTTTTTTTTATTGTGCATGGTCCAATTTAAAATATTTTTATTATATTTGGTGTGCATGGCTCTAAATCTTTTGAGCGTGCGCAAATTCAATTTAAAATAAGGATAATAAACAAATGAAAAAACAATTTATCAAAGTTGAGAGCGTATCTTTCGGAACGCTTTATTTTAGCCCATGTGGGAAGTTGTTCTTTGCGACTTCGAGCGTGGGTGAGCTCGAGTGCTCGTCTCTTACGCCTGTGGACGGTTACATCAAGTGCCGGTGGAGCTTCGAAGGAGTGCTTGTACGTGCGGATGCGCGAGTAGCAGTAACGAGCGTTACAGAGTGCGAATGTGCTTACAAGCGAGTGGCAATCGAAGTTGCGCCTGAACTTGGCGGCTTCTCATTCAATAAGCGAGTGTTTAGGACGTTCTCGCGTGTCGATTACGAGTGCGTGCCCGAGTGCTACTATTACAAGTGCGAGTGCCTTGATGAAGTTGCTGAATATTCTGACGAGGAGCTTATCGGTCTCGCATGATTAACTACACTGCGCTAGTCCGCTCGATTCAGTCGCGAAAGCGAGTCGATGAGGA
>Ga0326513_10000451_pt1 | contig 34890 bp, 18 predicted proteins | sample 2_2465_0518_D_FD_203654 | JGI IMG/M metagenome (GOLD analysis project Ga0326513, IMG submission 203654) | Bovine rumen microbial communities from UC Davis, California, United States - 2_2465_0518 | ecosystem: Host-associated > Mammals > Digestive system > Stomach > Rumen | place: USA...
AGGGCTTCCAGTTCGCCGAGGCTGAGTTGCTGTACAGAATGTTCTATCATTCTTATTAGCTCCTCACGTCGGCTTTCATCGTTATAAGAGTCGAACTTCATTTCAATTAATGGTTAAGTGAAAAGTGAATAACGAATAGTGAAAACTGAATAATACTTAATATTGGTGGCCACCAGAATGGAAGGACGTTGATGGGCACTCACGTTCGGCGATAGCAGTATTATTATCTAAGTATTATTCACTTTTCACTATTCACTTACATTATTGTTCCTTCCAGAACGCTGGGGTGAAGATAATCAGTACAGAGAATATCTCAAGACGGCCCATGAGCATGAGGAGGGAACAAATCCACTTGGCAAAGTCGGGGAGCTCATCCCATGACATCGTAGGGCCGATTTCTGTTCCGAGCGTAGGACCTACATTGCTCAGCGTGGAGATGGTGATGGTGATGGCGTTGGTGTTATCGACTCCTGCTGCTATCATCGTAAATGCACAGAAGATGCACATTAGGCAATATACGGTAAGGAAGGCGAGTAGGGTGACACGCTTCTGGTTTGGAACATTGGTAGCGCCTATGCGTAATGGTAGTATGGCGTGAGGGTGCAGCATCTGTCGGAACTCGTTGCGAACTCCCTTCAATAGCATTATGCATCTTACGACCTTGAAGCCGCCACTTGTACTGCCGGCACATCCGCCGATGAACATACACACGGCAAGGATTACCCATGTGACATGAGGCCATTGGGCAGCATCATCGTTGAAGAGGCCGGTGGTGGTGAGGAATGAAACTACCTGATATATGCCACATCGGAAGGCATGCTCATAGTCATAGCCGTTGTGCGTGATGAGCATCACCATAATGAAGAATGTGAAGATGAGGGTGATGCCGACATAGAACTTCACTTCTATGTTATTTAGGAGATTCTTCACTTCGCCCTTTATTACACAGCGGTAGAGAAGGATGAAGTTGAGTCCGGAAAGGAAACAGAACAGGGTGCTGACATACTCCATTGCCGGTGACTGGAATGTCTCGATACTGTCGTTGTGTGTGGCAAAGCCTCCTGTTGCGAGAGTTGTCATGGCATAGTTTATACTGTCGAAGACATTCATTCCGAGGAGGTAATAGCTTATTCCGCAGACGATGGAGAGGCTTAGGAAGATAATCCAGATGCTCTTTGCCGTAGAGGAGAGACGAGGGTGCAGCTTGGTCTTGATAGGACCTGTTGCCTCGGCTGCAAAGACCTTTACAGAACCGCCTACCATAGAAGGCAGTACGGCAATGGTGAAGAACACGATACCGAGACCGCCAATCCATTGTGAGAGGCTTCTCCAGAATAGTATTCCGTGTGGCAGACATTCTACATCATTGAGGATGGTGGCGCCTGTGGTGGTAAAGCCCGACATGGACTCAAAGAAGGCGTTGGTGAAATTGGTGATATAGCCTCCGATGAGGAACGGCAGGGTTCCGAAGAGACTGAACAGAGTCCATGCCAGCGTGACGACAAGGAAAGAGTCGCGTCGGCTCATGGTGTTGGAGGCCTCTCTACCGAGGTATCGGAAGGCGAAACCGAACATCTGGGTGATGAGTATTGACAGGATGAATGCAAACGTGTCATCTTCTTGATATATCAGAGATACACCAAGACACATTATCATGAACACAGACTCAAGGAAGAGTAGTGAACCGAGAATCTTGTATGTTAGTTTGATGTTCATTAGCCTAACCAAGCCTTCCGCTTGCGCGGATGGTTTTTAGAAAGTAAATTGAATCAGTAAATTCTAATCTGTAAATTAATCAATTGCTTGAAATGTTGTATTAATAATTTACTGTATTTAATTTATTGGTAATTTACTTTCCAAATCCTCGCGTTAGCGATTTGCTTTCCTAAAGGAAGAATTTCTCTATTCTCTTCATATCGGCATTATGGCAGAAGACTACGACATTGTCGCCTGCCTGAATTTGCGTACCACCACGGACGAGGATACCCTCACCGTCGCGCACAATTCCACCTATTGTCATTCCGTAAGGTATTCCGAGTTCAAATACCTTCTTTCTTGTCACCTTTGAGCCTGGCTGAGCCACAAACTCTGCAACATCGGCGTTGGCATTCATGAGGAAGCGCACGTTTGACACGTCGGCATCCATCAGCATCTCGTAAATGTGGCTGGCTGCAATAGCCTTTTTGTTGATGATTGTACCGATGTCGAGACTCTCTGCCATTGCTGCGTAATCAAGGTTCTCTACCATTGCAACGGTCTTGCGCACACCCATACGCTTGGCTGTGAGACAAGCAAGGATGTTGGTCTCGGCATTTCCTGTTATGGCAACGAATGCCTGAGTGTTCTTTATGCCTTCTTCTATGAGGAGAGACACATCACGTCCGTCACCGTTGATGACAAGTACACGGTCTGTATCAAGAAGAAGCTCGTTGAGATGCTCACAACGTGCAGGGTCCTTCTCGATAATCTTCATATTCATATAGTCGGGCAGGGTAGAGGCCGTTCTTACAGCAGTCTTGCCACCGCCCATGACCATCACGTTCTTCACGTCGGCATATCCTTCCTTGCCTACTAGCTTGCGGATGAGAGGGATATAGTTGCGTTTGGTCATGAAATATGCGAGGTCGTTAGCCTGCAGCTCGTCATTACCATTAGGAATGATTGTCTCGTTGCCACGCTTTATGGCAACAATGAGATAAGGCTCCTCTGGTCCGCATATATCCTTGAGGGGCTGATTTAGAATCTCTGCAGTCTCACGCAGTTTGATGCCGAGCATCACGAGTGCCCCGTTGTGCACATCCCATCGCAAACGTACCCATGACATTTTTAGTCCGTTGATGATATCCTTTGCACCTAGAAGCTCCGGGTATATCACGGAATCAACGCCTGAAGCCTTGAGAATGTCGTGGTTCTCTGGGTCTGCAAACTCATAGTCTTCTACCTTTGCAACCGTCTGTTTAGCTCCGAGAGCCTTGGCAATGGCGCATGACTCAAGGTTGACATGCTGATCAAGTGTTACGGCTATGTAGAGGTCACATTCCTGCACACCAGCCTGACGCAGAGCGCTGATGCTGCCTGGATGGGCGTGTAGGGTGAGAACGTCGAAATTTGTAGAGATATTATCAAGGCTGTCCTCATCATCATCAATAAGGATAATCTCCTCATTGTTTCGAGAGAGGAGCTTTGCCAGATATGTACCAATGGCGCGTGCGCCTGCAATTACGATTTTCATAAGCCTTAGAAATAAAATAAGTTTATTGGCTTCCGCTTGCGCGGATGACTTTTGAAAGTAAATTGGGAGTAAATTGAATCAGTAAATTATATCTGGAAATGCAAGTTTGTTTGGAAATTCCTTGTGCTGATATTAATTTACTGAATATAATTTACTGGGAATTTACTTTCCCGATCCTCGCGTAAGCGAATTTGCTTTCATTCTAAAGCGAAGCGCAAGTTTTTGCGATGCTTTCCTCGTCTATTCCTACGATATGATGAAGTTCAGCAACTGTACCTTGCTCAACAAAACTGTCTGGCAATCCGAGACGCTTTACCTTTACATCATAGTCATGATCCTGGAACCATTCGGTAACGGCAGAACCAAGTCCACCATTGCGAACACCATCCTCCACGGTTATCACCTTCTTGAAATTCTTACCTACCTCGTGAAGGATATCTTCATCCAAAGGCTTCAGGAAACGCATATCGTAGTGGGTGACAGGAGGCAGGTGTTGGGTGTCGGAAGATAGCATTTTCTCCACTGTGTTTCCCACAGGGCCTATTGTGAGGATTGCTATGCCTTCGCCTTCACCTTCCGTTGAGGTGAGCTTCCTTCCCGTTCCTACCTTTATTTCCTCAAGAGAACATCGCCAGTCAATGAGTACGCCACGTCCGCGTGGATAACGGATGACGAACGGCCCCTTGTTTGGTAGCTGGGCGGTAAACATCAGGCGGCGAAGCTCATGCTCGTCCATCGGGGATGAGATGGTGAGGTTAGGCACCGGTCTCAGGGCAGCCATATCGAAAGCCCCATGATGTGTAGCTCCATCCTCACCTACGAGTCCGGCTCTGTCGAAACAGAACACTACTGGAAGTTTCATTATAGCCACATCGTGTATGATGTTGTCATAGGCGCGCTGTGCGAATGCGCTGTATATGTTACAGAAAGGAATGAGTCCGTCCTTTGCCATACCTCCAGAGAATGTAACAGCGTGACCTTCTGCAATTCCCACATCGAATGCACGGTCAGGGAATGCTTCCATCAGTTTGTTCATTGAACAGCCTGTAGGCATTGCAGGAGTAACACCAACGATACGAGGATTCTGTTTGGCAAGTTCCACAAGAGTCTCACCGAATACATCCTGATACTTTGGCGGCTTGTTCTCCTCGTTGCTTGTTATTCGGGCACCGGTATCCGGGTCAAACTTACCCGGAGCATGCCAGATTGTTGCAGCATTCTCGGCTGGCTTATAGCCCTTGCCTTTCTTTGTGTGGATATGCAGGAGCTTAGGGCCGCGCATGTTCTTGAGTTGCGTGAGAACCCTTACGAGTTCCTTCACATCATGCCCGTCAACTGGACCGAAATAGCGGATGTTGAATCCCTCAAAAATATTCTGCTGTTGTGAGAGAACCGACTTGATGGAGTTGTTCAGTCGGATGATAGTCTTGCGACGGTCATCATTCAGGAAGCCCTTGCCTGTAAGCCATTCCGCAGCCTTGTTACGCCAATGGTTATATGACTCATTGGTGGTGAGGTTGAGAAGATACTGCTTCATACCGCCTACGGAGCGGTCAATCGACATGTTATTGTCATTGAGGATGATGAGCAGGTCATTTGGCGAAGAACTGACATTGTTAAGACCTTCGAATGCCAATCCTCCACTCATAGCTCCATCACCGATTACGGCAACTACCTTCGGCGATGGCTGTTTGGTGTCGGGCGACAGCTTGGCTGCAACCGCCATACCAAGTGCAGCAGAAATACTGTTAGAGGCATGTCCGCAGGTGAAGGTGTCATATTCACTCTCGTCAGGAGAAGGGAAAGGATGCAGCCCGTTCAGTTTTCGGTTTGTATAGAAAACGTCGCGTCTGCCCGTAAGGATCTTATGTCCGTAAGCCTGATGCCCCACGTCCCATACAATGCGGTCGTAAGGAGTAGAAAAGACGTAATGGAGGGCTACGGTAAGCTCCGTTACGCCGAGTGAAGATGCAAGATGCCCAGGGTTTACCGAGAGCTCCTGCACGATATCCTCGCGCAGTTCTTGGCAAACCTCAGGCAACTTGTCCACCGGAAGTTTCCGAAGATCTTCCGGTGAGTCTATTTTGTTCAGTAAACTGAAATCGGTCATTATTTTACGTTTCCAACCTTGATAAGGTACTCGGCAATCTGAACGGCGTTCAGAGCGGCACCCTTCTTGATCTGGTCACCAGATAGCCAGAATGTAAGTCCGTTAGGATCAGAGAGGTCCTTACGTACACGACCTACATATACGTCATCCTTACCAGCTGTGTAGAGAGGCATTGGGTAAGGCAGACCTTCCATTGTCTCCTTGCTTGCATCAGGGTTAGCCTTTGCTCCTACACGCTTTGGATCGTCAACAAGAGTTACGCCCTCGCCATTGCGAAGAGCCTCCTGAGCAGCCTCTACTGAGATAGGGCTCTCTGTCTCAATCCATACAGCCTCAGAGTGAGCACGGAGAGAAGAGATACGAACACACATAGCAGAGCACTTAGCATCGGTGTGCATGATCTTCTTTGTCTCGTTGAACATCTTCATCTCCTCCTTGGTGTAACCGTTGTCCTGGAAGACGTCAATCTGTGGAATTACGTTGTAAGCCAACTGGTAAGCGAACTTGTTAACGGTTGGCTGTTCGTTATTGGCAAGCTCCTTATACTGCTGCTGAAGCTCAGCCATAGCTGCTGCACCGGCACCTGAAGCACTCTGGTAAGAAGCTACGTGGATTCTCTTGATATGAGAGAGCTTCTCCAATGGCTTGAGCACCACTACCATCATGATAGTTGTACAGTTAGGGTTTGCGATGATACCGCGTGGGCGGTTGAGGGCATCCTCGGCATTGCACTCAGGTACAACCAATGGCACATCATCGTCCATACGGAATGCGCTTGAGTTGTCAATCATCACAGCACCATATTTAGTAATGTCAGCTGCAAACTCCTTGGATGTACCAGCGCCAGCACTTGTGAATGCGATGTCAACATCCTTGAAGTCATCGTTGTGCTGGAGAAGCTTGACCTCGTATTCCTTACCACGGAATGTGTACTTGGTACCAGCTGAACGCTCACTACCAAACAAAACGAGGTCATCCATAGGGAAATTTCTCTCATCAAGGACGCGAAGGAACTCCTGTCCTACTGCACCACTTGCACCAACAATTGCTACTTTCATTTCTTCTAATTTTTAGTTGTTGTTATAAAAAATCTCAAAATTGCGGTACAAAATTAATAATTTTCGGGGGATTATTCGCTATTTTGCCGATTTTTTTGCAATTTTGCAGTCAAAAAAGGTGAAACAAACATAAATCAATGCTAGATATTTCGCAATATTTCCCTATAACCAATCCCACGATGATATTCTTCGTCGTGCTATGCATCATTCTTGTTGCGCCTATTGTCATGGGAAAACTGCGAATTCCCCATATCATCGGAATGGTTATTGCCGGTGTTATTGTCGGCAAGTACGGCCTCAATATTCTTGAGCGCGATTCGAGTTTTGAACTGTTCGGCAGGGTAGGACTTCTGTATATCATGTTCCTTGCCGGACTTGAGATGGATATGGAGGGATTGAAGAGCGATTACCGTAAGGTTCTGGGATATGGTTTCCTGTCTTTCTGCATACCTTTTATCCTGACATATTTCTCATGCACATGGTATCTCGGATACAGTCCGATGGCATCTGTTCTTATTGGCTGTATCATGTCGAGTAACACGCTTATTGCCTATCCAATAGTTGCGAGATATGGCTTGCAGAAGAACACCGTTACTACGCTTTCCGTAGGTGCCTCAATGCTCTCGCTCTTCATTGCCCTTGTTTCTATGGCAGCCCTTGTGGGAAGTGCCACTGGAGGCACAGGATATGCCTTTTGGGCTTTGTTCGCCGTTAAGTTCTCGGCTTACTGTGCTGTGACGGTTTATGTGATTCCTCGTGTTACGAGATATTTCCTGCGCAGGTATTCCGATGCCGTGATGCAGTTCATCTTCGTTCTTTCTTTGCTGTTCCTTAGTGCTGCTGCAAGTGAACTGATAGGTCTTGAGGGTATCTTCGGCGCATTCTATTCAGGCTTGATACTCAACAGGTTCATCCCTACGGTATCGCCTCTGATGAACAGACTAGAGTTTATAGGTAATGCCCTTTTCATTCCGTATTTCCTTATCGGTGTGGGTATGCTTATCAATGTGCGCTTGCTCTTTGCCGGTGGCGATATCATCATGATAATGGCGTGTATGGTAGTTTTCGGAACTATCGGAAAGGCTTTAGCTGCATATCTCAGCGCATTCGTATTCCGTATGCACAGGCTGGAGGGACATTTCATGTTCGGTCTCACCTCTGCCCATGCTGCCGGTGCTATTGCGATTGTAATGATTGGCATGAAATTGGAAGTAAATCCAGGTCAATATCTCCTTGATGATGGCGTGCTCAATGGCGTGGTGATAATGATTCTCTTCACTTGTGTCATTTCTACCATTGTGACGGATAATGCAGCACGTGCCATTGTTCTGAAGGAAAAGCAGGATAAGGGTGCTAATTTCGAGGAATCAAAGGGTGATGATGAGAAGATTCTCATTCCTGTGAAATATCCAGAGACATGTGATACGTTGCTTGATCTCGCCATAATGATGCGCAACCGCCGCCTGAACCGTGGCTTGATTGCTCTGAATGTGGTTTATGATGATGAGGATGCTGCATATAATCAGCGACAGGGACAACAGCTACTGAAGCATGTGCAACAGAAGGCTGCTGCTGCCGATGTTCCTGTTCTTCCACAGGTACGTTTGGCAACTAACATAGCCAATGGTATAAACCATGCTTTCAAGGAGTATGATTGTTCGGAGATTATTCTTGGACAGCATATCCATGACAACTCAACACGTAAGTTCTGGGGACAGTTCGCACAGAGCATATTCCACTCCCTTAACCGTCAGATTATCATTGCCCGATGTGTGATACCTCTGAACACCTTGCGCGCTCTTCAGGTAGCTGTGCCTTCACGTGCGGAACTTGAGCCGGGCTTCTATCGCTGGCTTGAGAGACTGTCACGACTTACGGAGCGTCTTGGCTGCCGTATCGTGTTCCATGGTAGAAGCAATACTCTGGAGTTCATAACAAAATTCGTACAGGCAAGGCATAAGTCTATGCGTGCCGAGTATGTGGAGATGGAGCATTGGAACGGGTTCATATCCCTTGCTGAGAGTATTGAGAATCATCATATGCTCGTGGTAATCACGGCCCGTCAAGGTACGGTTTCTTATAAGTCGGCAATGGAGCGTCTGCCTGATGAATTGACACGTTACTATCACAAGAAGAATGTCATGATTATCTTCCCTGATCAGTATGGAAGTCAGCCTGATGCTATGACCTTCGCTGCTGCACAGCATACCGAGCAGGAGAGCCTCTGGGAGTATATGAAGAAGAAAATTACAGGAAAGGAAGATTGACAACCCAATTTTCAACTTTAAACTTTCTATTTGACAAATGATTGATATAAAGAATATAACCAAGTCCTTTGGCTCGCTTCAGGTGCTCAAAGGCATTGACCTCCATATTGACAAGGGAGAGGTCGTGAGTATTGTCGGGCCAAGTGGTGCCGGAAAGACCACGCTTCTCCAGATTATGGGTACACTCGACAAGGCAGATACCGGTACTGTGATTGTGGATGGTGTCTCTGTAAATGAACTGTCGGGCAAGAAACTGTCAGATTTCCGCAATCAACATATCGGTTTCGTGTTTCAGTTTCATCAGCTATTGCCTGAGTTTACTGCTCTTGAGAATATCATGATTCCTGCCTTTATTGCAGGAAAGAGCCGTAAAGAGGCAAAGGCTCGTGCAGAGGAACTGCTTGAGTTCATGGGACTTGCCGACCGTGCATCGCATAAGCCTGCTGAACTTTCAGGCGGTGAGAAACAGCGTGTGGCAGTAGCCCGTGCCTTGGTCAATAATCCTGCTGTCATCTTTGCCGATGAACCTTCGGGTTCGCTCGATACAAAGAACAAGGCTGAGCTTCATCAGCTTTTCTTTGACCTGAGAGATAAGTTCGGCCAGACCTTCGTCATCGTTACCCACGATGAGTCTCTCTCCCAGATAACTGACAGATGTATTCACCTTAATGATGGAGTGATCTACAACAATGAAGAAAATACAGTTAGGACAGAAGAACCGGCTGAAAGCGGCTTGGAAGGTTGATTTCGGCATGTACCTTGAAGGTGATGATGAGGGCAAGATATTGCTCCCTACCCGTTATGTGCCTGAAGACCTTGAGGTTGGTGACGAGATTGATGTGTTTGTCTATCTCGACAATGAGGAGCGCCGTGTGGCTACCACTCTTGAGCCAAAGGCTATGGTTGGCGATTTCGCCTATCTTGAGGTGGCTTGGGTGAACGAATTTGGAGCATTCCTTGACTGGGGACTGATGAAAGACCTCTTCTGTCCGTTCCGTGAGCAGAAGAAACGCATGGAGACAGGTCGCTCGTATATCGTACACGTTCATCTGGATGAAGAGAGCTATCGCATCATGGCTTCTGCAAAGGTTGAGAAATGGCTTGAGAATGACAAACTTGCCAAAGGGGAAGTGGAAATATCTTCGCCTTCCGGCTCCCTCTCTACTGTAGAGGACGAGGGGAGAGGTCCCCTTTCTGTCGGTCAGAAAGTCTCTGCACTTATCTGGCAAAAGACCGATCTCGGTTTCAAGGCTATTATTGATAACAAGTATGGTGCTTTGCTTTATGACTCTCAGCTGTTCAGGGAAATCCATACAGGCGATAGGGTAGAGGCGTATATAACAAAAATTCGTCCGGACGGAAAGATTGACATCGCCCTTCAGCAAAGTGGCAGACAGCATACCGAGGACTTTGCAGAGAAGTTGCTTCACTATCTGCAATATCGTGGAGGTCGTTGCCGCTTGGGCGACAAGAGTAGTGCCGAGGAAATCAAGGAGCAGTTTGGCGTCAGCAAGAAGACATACAAGCGTGCCATTGGCGACCTCTATAAGCGAAGACTTATCACTATTACCGATGATGGTATAGAGTTAGTATGAATACGTAAATTTAGGAATTCTCGTTAATTAATAACCCCTAAGATAATGATGCTATGAAAAAGAATTTGAAAATTGCGTTAAGCATATTGGCGGTGGCAATGATGTGCTGCTGTAAGAGTGCGACAGAAAAGAAGGGCGCAGTGACAACTATAACCGACGATACCAGTCAGTTCGTAACTCTTACCGATGTCATTCCCGATGCAATTATGGAGATACGCTATTATGGAACGTATAATTTCGTAGGCACCCGCATTGATGGCTATGAGGAACCAACGGCATTGCTTACCAAACAGGCGGCTGATAGTCTCAAGGCTGTTAGCGACGATGTCATAAAACTTGGCTATAGACTGAAGATATACGATGCCTATCGTCCGCAAAAGGGCGTTGACCACTTCGTGCGTTGGGCTGCCAATATCCCCGATACGCTTATGAAGCGATATTTCTATCCAGACCTCGACAAGAGCGTGCTCTTTGAGCAAGAGTATATATACGAGAAGAGCGGCCATACTCGTGGCAGTACCGTTGACCTCACGCTTTTTGATATGAATACGGAAAAGGAAGTAGACATGGGCGGTACATTCGATTGGTTCGGTCCTGAGAGTCATCCTGATTTCTGCGGAAATCCTGAAACTGGCAAATATACAGGCGATAATAGCAAGTCACCTGTCGGGCGTTCCATAACTCCCCAGCAGTTTGCCAACCGTATGATTCTGCGTAATGCGATGCTTCGTCATGGTTTTAAGCCTCTTGATAGTGAATGGTGGCACTTCACTCTGAAGAACGAGCCTTTCCCTGACACATATTTCACTTTCCCTGTCAAGCAACTGAAAAAGTGAAAAACACCTTGCGGTTCTGCGTTTTAAGGAAAGTAATTTACTGGTAATTTACTTTCTAAGTAGAATAATTTACTTACCAAGAACCCGATTTACTTTTTAACTGAATGTGGAGGGGCTTCCATGCTAGTTCGTTTTACCTCCGTTGTTCCTCCTATGTAAATACCATATAAACTCGATTATAATGGTATTATAATCGAGTTTATATGCGTAGGTATAGCTTGTGGAATTTCAGCAACGGAGTTGCGTTAGATGCGAATTTACTTTCTGACATAACGAGAAGACGCAAGGAGCAATCCTTGCGTCTCTTTTTTTACCAAAACCTAAAACTTTTTTCAATCATTCATTATCTCTTACTTTCCAAAAAATGCTTTTCCTCTGCCCCCACAAGAGGAATTATCAATTACGGATTAGATTATAAAAATTAATGGATGCCCCTTTGGGGTGAAGGGGATTTTCTCACAAACTTATAGCTTCAGTGAAGCTTTCTGAATAAATTACGGTGTCTTTCTGTGTCGGCTTTCCGCTCTCGAATGTGCCGATGTCAGGATGGTCGCCAGAGTATGGCGTACCAACGTATGTACCTGCATTCCTTAGCTTTGAACTTTGAGTGAGACGGAATAATGGGGTCTGAGGAAGTGAACCGTCAGCCTGACGCTTTGCGAGAATGTATTTTTGACAGTCAACAGACTTGAAATCCTCTACAGTGGCTTGTATGCCCTCTGTATCCCATGTGTTGTTCGTATGAACGGTTGTAGCTGTTTTTAATACATCGCTTCTCTGACCATCAATGCTTATGCTGTTGCGGATAGCGAGTTTACCGCCCTCCTCCTTGTTGTGGAATCCGTAGTTCTCACCGTTCTGGTAGCTGGTGTTGTTGTAGAGACACATGCTGCCGAGGTTGTTGTTCTGGTCGAATCCCTTCACTCTGTTCTTCACGGAGATACAGTTCTTCACGGTTACGTTGTGAACCGTGCGCTTACCTCCGAGTTTGAAGCCGTTGCCGTTGCCATAGTTGGTATAGTGTCTGAGAGAAACATGACCTGGCTGACCGTCGTTGTCGGTGATGTCGATGCCGTCGCCCTTGAATTGGTCGAACCATTCCTTGTCGGTCTCGTAGCGTGGATGCTTGCGAACGTCGTACTCCTCAGGACCGTTGCCGTAGCAGACGCAGTCCTCTATGACTGTTCCGCCATAATAAGCAGTGGAGTGTGCGTAGAAGTCCCATCCGTCGTCGGAGTTGTTCCATGCGCGACAGCCGCGGTAGGTGTTTCCACCGCCGTAGTACTGCTTGTCGGCGAAGCCGTCGGCGTTGCCTCCGAAGTCGGCAGCATCGATGCCCTTGAGCTTATAGTCGAAGTTATCGTGAGAGTCGCAGTTGAGTATGAGGTTGCTGTGACCGTTCTTCATCTGGATGCCGGTATCTCCGTTGCCATAGACGTCGAGATTCTCGAATACGCTGTAAGAACCGATGTTGAAGAGTCCGTTCTTGCCAGTGTAGCGTATGGTGATACCTTTTATATACATATTGTCGGATTCAACCATGATGCCACGTTTGCCGTATTCCTGCTTGCGGAAATCAAAAATAGGCTTTTCATTCTTGTAGGCCATGATAACGGTGCGGTTGTCCTTGAATCCGTCCTTGTTCTTGATGTGTATGGTGTTTTTCAGGTTATACTGACCTCCGCGGCAGTACAGAGTATCTGCGCGTGACATTTTTTCTATGCCCGTAGCGAAATCGACTGGAGAAGCGATTGTTCCTTCAGCTGTCGCACTTCCGTTAGGGGAGCAGAAATATGTCTTCTGCGCGAGTGCCGTGATAGTACATAATAGTACTCCTATTGTCAATATAACATTTTTCATAACAAATTGGTATTATTATCGAAATAAGGATCACTATATATTGGAAATAAATGTAGACCGTAGTCTGTTCTTCTGTGGCAAATATACAAAAAATATGAGTAACTTCCAAGAAAAAATGCACTTTTTTTACAAAATTGCACCATTTTTCTTCTTTTTGAGCAATTTTTCGCAGTATTTGGACTCTTTTTCGTTGCGGTTTTGCAACATATAGAGTTGAGGGAAAAGAAGGAAAATTATCTTTAATGATACTTTTTCGAAGAAATAAGCGCTGCGCTTTGCTTTGAAACATTAATCAACGTGAGTTCGACGAATTGCATAGCTTGGTAAGCTTCAGTGAACAGTTTCTATATGGCAAACAGCGGCATCGGAGGTGCATCCAGCGCCCATATATTTCAGAAAACACCCACAACCTTCACAGGCTATGGGTGCATATTAACCTTAATAATCTAAATACCATGAAAAACACGTTGCAAAGATAATGATTTTTTTTTTAGAATGCAAGAAAAACATCGGAAATTTTGTGTCGTGTGCGTTGTTTTTCACCACTTTCAAATAATATTTTTATTTTCCGTAGGAAATCACTAATTTTACAGAATATGAAAAGAGGTGCTTCCAAATCGGAAACACCTCTCTTGAAGTTTGTTGTTATGGCTTGAAAGCCTTGTTTATTTCATTTCCTGACCAGCGACATTGTATGTTTTTCCGTTCTTGAGGATGATTATTTTGTCGTCCTTTAAGAACTTCTTAGGAGCATTCATTGTTGTGGGAAATGTAACAGTCTCGATAGCTGTAGCTGTGCTTGCGTCAACCTCAGGACCGAAACCGCCACGTGTATTGGCGATACGGAACTTACCCTCAGTTGGGCAATCTGTTGTAATCTTGCCATTAACGAGGAATACGCTGCCCTTGTCTTTGTCGGTTACCTGAGCAGCAATCTTATCAGGAGCCCACTCACCGAAGATGTTTGCTACGGTGTATTGTGCAGCCTCTGCGTCTGTAAGAACTGTCTCATACTTCTTGTTACCAGAAGAGTGGGTGAAGTTGATCACGTTGCTATTTGGGGTAGTGATGGTGCCAGCAGAGTTCGTTGTTGCATACTCCTTGAACTTGTCTGCTGCTACGTTCATACCTTCGATGGTGAAACGGGAAGAAGCGAGAGAGTTGTCAAGAATCTGAGTGCGGATGAACTGAGCTTTTGACTTGCCTCCCCATGAACGTGCAAATGTGAAGTTGTTACACAGACTTGAGATCTTACAATCGAGGAATACGTATCCCCAATTGATTGTCGCTGAAGTATTAGGAGCGCAGATAACGTCAGAACCGCTCTTCTTGTCCTTTGCACGAGACTCGTTAACGAATGTGCTGCGGTTGAATACAACATCACCGTCACCGCATACATAGTCCACACAGCCATGTAACTCACAATCCTCCCAGTAGAACTTGCTTGCCTTGTTAGAGTAATAAGTATCCTGATAAGAGAGCATCTTCACGTTCTTGCAGATAGTATTCTCACCCTTATCCCAAAGGGATACTGCACGAGCTGTGCCGCCTACAGCATAGTAGTCAAGACCATTCTGGATAGTAAGATCCTGAATGTAGAGGTTCTTAGAGGTGTTAACCAGAGTTGCTGTATTGTTGATAGACTCTGTTGACTTGTCAGGAGCGTTGCGGATAATGGTATTATCCATAGACTCACCGATGATAGACACGTTGTTTACAGAGATTGTAGTGAGAACTCTCTCGCCAAGGTCGTATGTACCATTAGGGAGGAAAATCTTGTCACCTTCCTTTGCTGCCTGAAGTGCGAGGACAAATCCACTTGCATCACCAGACGCAATCTCATAGTAACCATTCTCGTTCTTTGTAGGAACATCCTTTACATTATATACTGTAACATTGTGGATGTAGGCCTCAGCGTTGCCACTGGTGACTGTAGCGGTCAGAGTCGTAGCTGGACCATTATATGAGACTGGAACGGTAGTACCATCATTTGCATTCTCTATAGGAAGTGTGATAGGCTCACCTACAGTCTTTCCTTCTGCATCAGTTACGGTAATAGTAGCTTTTTGGGGCTGTTCGCCTTTTTTAGTTTCAGGATATTTGCATGTTGTCAATACGAGAACTGCATTACCTGCAACATCTACGCTGAAATTCTGTGAAAGCGTGAATTTAAAGCCATGCTGAACATCATTAAACACACCTGTTGTGTTGAACAACTCATGATCCTCTGGATAGAAAGAAGCGTTGTTTAGAGGATAGTTGAATATTGCGCCAAGTTTTGCAACCTCGATAGGAGTAGCCTTAGCGTAGAGCTTGATGTCCTCTGCGAGAGCAATACCCTCCTTAACCTTTTTAGCTGATACAGATTTGCCATTAAACCAGCCACGGAAAGCCTGACCTTCAGGAACTGTTACGTCAGCAGCTGAATACTTGAACTTGAGTTCTGAGTTGCCGATAACTGTTTCTTCACCAATAGCCTTACCATTTGTATTATAGTAGGTAACAGATACATATGGGATTTGGTCACATGCCTCTGCGAAGAAGTAAGGACAGTATTTGCCAAGGTCGAATGTGAGAGTTGCTGCCTTTTCCTCATTGTAAGTATATACAACGTTCTTGGTGTATTTACCAAATTCGTCGTCAGTTGAGCCCAATGTCTCAATTGCGGTAGGTTCACCTCCGTCAATACTTACAGTTGCCTGCTTTGTGTATGCGCTAGTACCAATGGTGAACTTAACAGGACCATCAACTGGTACTGTCATCTTAACATTGCTGTAACCATGCTGTTTATCGTGGAATGTACCACCATCGAATGTTACGCCATTTGGAAGACCATCCTTAGGAGCAACAACTGTATAAGGATTTGTGCGGAAATCAACCTTGAAATCCTCGAAATTGCGAGGCTCAACCTTCACATTACCCTTGATCTCAAGAGATGTCATATAGGCATTTTGATCTGGGTTAAGGTTGTAGAACCAAAGCTGAACGTTAGTACGCTTAACCTTGACTTCTACCTCTTTGCCTTGCTCTAAGGTAGGCTCACTAGAAAGAGTTACCCAGTCAGCATCACCATCACCCTTTACTTTGAGACCCCATCCGCGATTACTGCCAGTTGCTGCGTGAACAAACTTAACACTTGTAACGTTAGCGAGAGTTGAAGTCTTGATATATGGAGTAGCAGTCTTTGCTGCCATCAGGTAGCCTTCTGTGATGCACTCGTTTGTGAACTTAGCTTGTGTTCCTGTTGGGGTTACCTCAGTCTCACTCAATGAGAATGTAAGTTCCTGACCATCTGTTGTGGCCTTCTTTATAGTTGTCTCTGTATCGCTTACCTTAACAGCATCCCAATCCTGGAATTTAGTCTTATAGAGAGTCTTTTCCTTTACGGTAGGATCAGTTGCCTCGATAGCCTCAACCTTGAGAATAGGGCAGTACTGACCGCAATATACTTTAAGAGTATTTGCTCCACCCTTATATTCGAATGTAGCAGCACTTCCATCTTCATGATAGCACTTCTCGGTCTTGTTCTTCAAGTCACCGAGCTTTGTGCCTTTATCATCTGTTACATAGCCCTCATAGCCATCGTTGATGTACTGGCAACCGCCAATAGTAATCTTTACTGGACCAGGTACATCAAACTGGATTGCATACCATGAAGTACCATGGTTATCACCGTTGCGATAGTTTACGCCATTACTTGGATAGCTGATCTGTGTGACACCATCAGGAAGAGCAGGAGCAGAAGTCGTAACCAAATTAATATTGAAGCCGAAAGGCTTTGGTTCTGCAGAAGCATCAATCTTCTCAACCTTAACATAAGGGCAATACTCACCACAATATACTTTGAGAGTATTAGCACCACCCTTATATTCATAAGAAGCAGAACCTTTACATCCTGCAGCACAAATGCCTACGTTTTCGCAAAGGACATTTCCTGCAGCATCTTCTATATGACCATCTACCCATTGGTAGTTATCCTTGGCATATTCACATCCGCCAAGAGTAATCTTGACTGGACCATCTACATCGAACTGGATTGCATACCATGAAGTACCATGGTTATCACCATTACGATAGTTTACGCCGTAACTTGGATAGCTGATCTGTGTAACGCCTTCGGGAAGAGTAGGAGCAGAAGTCGTAACCAGATTGATTTCAAAGTCTTTGAAAGTCCTTCCGTCAGCCGCCATTGCGGATGTTACCCCCATAAAGATGAGGCATAACGCAAGAAAAGTGTAAATCTTTCTCATAGTTAATTTTTTAAGTTACTTTATTATAATAATGTATGTATTGTCGAAGTCTGTGTGCAAAGATAATATATTTTTTTCTTTTATAATGCTTTTTTCTTTATAAAATGGTAAATCTCGTAGGATTTTCTGCATAAAACGTAAAAAAAACGGAAGAAGAGCAAGACTCTTCCTCCGTTTTTCACGTTGGTTGTATTGAGTTTTGAAGCTTATTCCTCTAAGGTCAGCTTCAGCTTGTTCACGATTTCTGCTACTATATTCTGCAACTCATGGTAGTAAACCATATTCTCCCTGCGGAGAGCATCCTCTGTGTAGTTGTCGAAGAAAGCTAAAGACCTTATTTCCTTCAGTTCCTCAGCCGTTGGCGCATGCTTTGCCTTCAGCGCCATGTATCTGCGGTACTTGCCAATCTCGATGTCGGTTGTCAGCTTACTCTGCTGATAAACGGTATCGGCACTCTCAACGTTTGCCATTGTGGTGAATGCTGCCCTCCTTTTCACGTTGTCGAACTTCACGGAGAACTGCTTGTTGTCACACTCGAAGGTGAGTAATGTGGCGAGATAGCATTTTGAATAGGTGTCTGCCTTGTAAAGCACCAAAGGCTTCAGTACAATCTTGCAGTTGCGGGCATCTTCGCTTACTATGATGTCTCGGTAGTTCTGCAGGTTGGCAGCAAACCATTTCTTTGCAATTTGGTATTTGTTTCTTGCAGGAGTATTGTTCTCGAATACAGCACAATAGGAATTGTTTCTCAGATCAACACTGTCTGGGATGACTTGCGCGAATACTGAATTGGCACAAATCAAAAGGAAAAATATAACATACCTTTTCATGTCTTATCGGATTTATTGCTGCAAAATTAATATTTTATTTCAAAACAACAAAACATTTTGTGTTTTATCTATGCTTTTTTATGGCTCGTAAGGTGTATTTTGCAGTTAAGACGTCATAAAAATTGTAAAAACCGACAAAAATACAGAAAAAATCAGTAATTTTGCCACCGCTTAACATGAAGCTTAACAGACAATTATATTCGACATACATATTCACGATAACTAATATTTATTAACAACGAAATGAAAAATTATCTGCTAAAGTGCGTTGCGCTATTACTCGTCGGCTCATTGGCAATAGCCTGTGGCAAAGACGAGAAAGACGATGAACTTCTCCCGGATGAGAAGACAGAGGAAACTTCTGAAGATACATCGTCATCATCTAGTGATAAAACCGATGAAGGGGAAAAGGGGGAGCAAAACGATTCTACTTCAACTTCAACATCAACTTCAACATCGACTTCAGATTCAGGGACTGGTACAGGAACAGAGACGGTTTCTACCGCTGTTCCAGAGGAAATCGTGCCGGTGAAAATCGACGCAAAAACATTCCCTGACCCGAATTTCAGGGCTTTGCTCTTAGGTCGTGACTACGACAAGAACGGCGACGGAACCTTGGACAAGCAGGAAATCATCTACCTCCGCAATATCTACTGTCAGAATATGGGCATTAAGTCGCTCAAGGGTATTGAGTATCTGAAAGAGCTTCGCGGCATCTATTGTATGGACAACAAGATTTCTGACTGGGATCTAAGCCATAATAAGTTGCTCACAGGCATCTGGTGTTCAGGAAACCAGTTCACCAAGCTCGACTTCACAGGGTTGGATGATCTTATCTGGGTGTATTGTCATGATTGTCCAAAGCTTACGACGCTCAACGTAAAGAACAACCCGAAGATGGCGTATATAGAGTGTAATACCACTCCGCTCAAGGAATTGGACGTTACCCATAACCCTGAATTGGAGCATCTTATGTGTGGTTCTTGCGGGCTCAAAAAGCTCGATCTTAGCAAGAATCCAAAGCTCCAGCACTTGGACGCTTTCCGCAATGAGTTCACATCTTTGGACCTTTCACATAACCCTTTGATGAAGCGCCTCGATATTTGGGACAACGAACAGCTCGGCAACGTAAATATCAATAATATGAAGGGCTTGCAGACTTACAATTGTGCGAAGACTGGTATCAAGACTTTGGATCTAAGCCACCATCCTGAGCTTTACAAACTGATTTGTAGTTACAACTCACTCACTTCATTGGATCTGTCAAAGAATCCGAAGCTTGTAATAGTACAGTGTCAGGACAATGCAATTACCTCATTAAACCTCTCAAAGAACCCGCAGCTCCGCTTCTTGTGGGCAGCTCATAATAGGTTCACATCGTTAGACCTCAGTAGTAATCCATATCTCATAAAGGTATATAACGAAGGTACCTACGAAAAAGATGAAAAATATAAAATCGATCATGAGTGGTATATAAACATGGGTGGTGAAGTCTCTACTGGTGATGACAACAAACTTTACCTCTGGGTGAATATCGATGTTAAGATAAACGCCAAGTCAAACGGAACACCGGCAGCTAAGGAAAAATATTCTCCGCTGGATCCAGGTGTTAAGGAAAGCGACTGTCTTACACGTGGATACGTGATGAATTACCTCTATGAAATGGCTGGAAAGCCAAACGTTTCAAAATACAAGACCAGTTTCAAGGACGTGGCAGGAACAAAATACGAGGCTGCTATCGTCTGGGGTGAGTTGAGGGCTATGACAATGGGCTTCCCTGAGTTCTTGGGCGACTATTTCTCTCCTAATAAATGGATTACCCGTCAGGACCTTACGTTTATGCTTATGAGATACGCAGAGGCATTTAATCTGAAACGTGAGATCGACTTCGGACGTAGCGACGAATACATCGACTATTACGACATCGACTCTGACCACTGGGAGGCTATTTGCTGGTGCGCTACTTGGCATATCATCGAAGGCAAGGGCGGAGCGTCCAAGAGTCAGCAGCGATTCGACCCATACGGACGTATAACAATGGCAGACCTCAAATTGGCAATTGCAAACCTGAAAGAGGTAAACAAGTAAGATGATCTTCCGTAGATCCAAGTAACCAAACTCGGTGTAAGTCCGTTCTGGGTTCGCTCTTAGAACGGTATTTCACCGAGTTTGGTTCCTTTTTATAAAGGAGGCATAGCGGACTTTCATATTTTTTTTGTAGTACAAGTTAACAATTGTCAAAGTCGGTGTCGGCGGAAGAAAAAAGGTTCGCTTTTTGATCTGTATGACATTCGGATTTTGGAAGGAAATTTGTAAAAAAATGTAAAAACGTACGTTAATTTTTTCTCGATTTGTTGTTTTTTGTCAAAAATACATTTAAGGCAGTCATTTTTTTTGAAAAAAATTTGGTGTGTTCGCAAACAATTAGTAATTTTGCACCGTCTTAAGAAAGTAAAGGCTTTCGATAACGGTAAAAGATTATATTCAAATAACGGATAACATAAAACAAAGTTCCAATCTATTTTGGTAGATTAAGGCTTGTTTAGGTAAAAAGATAGAAAAAATTTAATTGTTAATAATGATATGCTCATTTAGGTACGAGCTTTTATAGGGAAAAGATTGTTATTACAGGTTAAATTGAAAATTACAGGGTAAACGATACACTGTTTCCTAAAGGTAAAAAATTAAAAGAGATAAGAATAACGAAGCATCAGCAATGAATGCTCCGTTTTTTTTATGCCCCATGAAAAATGTAAAATATATTATATTTAATGCTCATTTTCGTCTGTTATGCAATAATTGTATGTACGCGCACGTTATTATTTATAATAATAAACAAGAACGCAACATAAAAGGCTATGATAGAATACATTAAAGGCGAGTTGACGGAGGTGACCCCAACGCAGGCGGTTGTAGAGGCTGCCGGTGTTGGGTACGGTATCAACATCTCACTAAATACCTATACAGCAATTCAGACAAAGAAAGAAGTGAAGTTATACATCCACGAGGCTATTATGACTGGTGGACGTGATGACTCATATACCCTCTACGGTTTTGTGAACAAGCAGGAGAGAGAACTCTATCGAATGCTGATAACCGTTAGCGGCGTTGGTAGCAATACCGCTCGTATGATTCTGTCAGCAATCTCACCGACAGAATTGGTGAATGTCATTTCCTCTGGTAATGAGAGATCGCTGAAGTCTGTCAAGGGCATAGGACTCCGTACGGCTCAGCGCATCATCGTGGATCTTCGTGACAAGATGTTGGCAAGCGGACTTATTGCAGATTTGCAGTCAAGTGCTGCGGCTGCCGGTATGCCTGTGCTCTCCGCAGAGCAGAATGAGGTTCGTGACGAGGCCGTCGGAGCTCTTACGATGCTCGGTTTCTCACCAGCTCCAAGTCAGAAGGTGGTTGTAGATATACTCAAAGCTCATCCAGATATGCCTGTTGAGCAGGTGATAAAGCAGGCGTTGAAGTTGATTAAGTAAGGCCCTAGCCCCGACCTTGTCACACACTCTGATATTATCAACATCGGACTACCCTCCGTGATAGGGAAGGGGTGCAGATAAATGAAAAAACGCAATTCCTTGAAGAAAATATTCTCTGACCAGTTGTCTTTTAGAAAGGCTTGGCTCGGAGTTGTTCTCATCGTTATCTCGACGATGATATGGGGAACTGTGTCTGCTCAGGATGACAAGACTGCCAGAAGGCAAAGGAGTTCAACGCGTACACAAGGTGCTCCGGAAGAGCAGGTGGATGATGAAGATACGCAGAAACCAAAGGTTCGTAAAAGTGATATAAGGAGGCAGATCACAATTCAGGAAGATACTATTCCTGACAGTCTTCTTCATCCACGGTGGAAGATTCAGCGTACTATGCCTATAACATATGATGACCTCGGACAGGGGGCGGCAGACCTCAGTCGTCCGGAGAATCTGAAGCAGGATGTCGTGTATAACGATACCCTTGACCGCTATGTGATAGGTTCGAAGATGGGAAACACATGGGTTGCTGCTCCTGTGATGATGTCGTTGCAGGAATACCAGAAGTGGGTTGAAAAGCAGAAACTGACACAATTCTTCCGTTCAAAGAATGACGAGATCTATCAGACCAAGGGAAAGGATAAGTTCAGTTTCACGGATATGCACTTTGAGTTAGGACCGGCAGAGAAGATATTCGGTCCTGGTGGAGTGCGAATCAAGACACAGGGATCTGCCGAGCTGAAGTTCGGTGCTACCGTTAAGTCTATAGACAATCCGTCATTGCCTATACGAAATAGGAACACCACATCCATCGACTTTGACGAGAAGATAAACCTCAATGTCACAGGTAAGGTGGGAGACAAGGTGAACATGAACCTTAACTACAATACCGATGCTACCTTCAATTTCGATGCTCAGAATATGAAATTGAAGTACGAGGGCAAGGAAGATGAGATAATAAAACTCGTGGAGGCTGGTAACGTGAGCTTCCCGACAAACTCGTCTCTCATCACTGGTGCTACGTCGCTCTTCGGTATAAGAACCGATATGCAGTTTGGTAAACTCAAGCTCCAGACTGTCGTGTCTCAGAAGAAGTCAAATTCAAAGAGCGTGAGCAGTAAGGGTGGGGCACAGTTTACGCCTTTTGAGATAGATGCAGCCAACTATGAGGAGAACCGTCACTTCTTCCTCTCACAATATTTCCGTGATATGTATGACAAGGCACTCGGTATGTTGCCGAATATTGCATCGGGAGTCAGTATCACTAATGTGGAGATATGGGTGACTAATAAGACAGGTCAGACGACAGATACGCGTAACATCATTGCGCTTACTGACCTTGGTGAAGGTACCCCGAAGAATTCCATGTGGGGAGGAAATGGTCCTTATGCTGTTCCTGATAATAGTGCAAACAGCGAGTATAATGAAATTATTACAACGTATGCTGATGCCCGGAATATTGACCAGACGGCCTCTGTGCTTGACGGTATCGCGGGTTTTGTCGGCGGTGTTGACTACGAGAAACTCGAAAAGGCACGTAAGCTCTCTCCTTCAGAATATACAGTCAATTCGGCACTCGGCTATGTTTCTTTGAAATCAACGCTCCAGACGGATCAGGTACTTGCCGTGGCTTTCGAATATACATATAACGGACAGGTTCATCGTGTGGGAGAACTGGCATCCCAAAGTAACGGCGATGTGGATAAGGCACTCATTGTGAAGTCGCTGAAGAATACGTCAAACAATCCTCAACAAGGCAACTGGCCGTTGATGATGAAGAACGTATATTATCTCGCGTCAACGGTAGAGAAACAGAAGTTCAGGCTTGACATCAAGTACCAGAGTGATACGGCAGGTGTCTATCTCAACTATATTCCAGAACCAAAGGTAAAATCAACTCCTTTGCTTAGGATTATTGGTGCAGACCGTATAGACAATAACAACAAACCGAATTCTAACGGTTACTTTGATTACGTTGAAGGTTATACCGTATCTAATGGTCGTGTGTTCCTTCCTAAAGTGGAGCCTTTCGGAAAAAGTCTCTATGATGCTCTTATTAAGAACGGTCTTGATTCAATACGGGCAAGTAAGTATGTTTATACTGAACTGTATGATTCAACGAAGACTGTAGCAAAACAGATAGCCGAGAAGGATAAATATATGCTTCAGGGACAGTTCAGGGGAACTGCTGCCAATGTGATTTCGTTAGGTGCGTATAATGTGCCTCAGGGCTCTGTTACCGTTACAGCCGGTGCCGAGACATTGGTAGAGGGTAGTGACTATTCGGTTGACTATTCGGCAGGTGAGGTTACTATTCTCAACCAGAGTATCATAGATGCAGGTACTGCCATAAATGTATCGCTTGAGAGTAATACCGACTATGGTCAGCAGCGAAAGACTATGTTCGGGCTCAACTGGGAGTATGACTTTTCGAAAGACTTCCAGATGAGCGGTACGATACAGCATCTTTCAGAGCAGAGTCTTACGACAAAGGTGCAGATGGGTGCCGAGCCTCTGAACAATACGATATGGGGTGTGAACCTCAACTGGAAGAAAGAGAGCCAGTGGTTGACCAATATGCTCAACAATGTACCGTTCCTGCATGTAACGCAACCTTCAAATATTCAGCTTAGCGGTGAGTTCGCTCAACTCATAGCTGGTCAGGCAAGTGGTACGCAGGACAATGCTTCGTATATTGATGACTTTGAATCAACAAAGTCTGGTATTGATGTCAGCGCACCTACATCGTGGATGCTGTCAAGCGTACCATCCACTTTCAGGGAATCAGCTGATAAATCTGGCTTGACGAGTGGCTTTAATCGTGCACGTCTTGCATGGTACACAATTGACCCTCTGTTCACAAGAAACGGTTCTACACTTACACCGAGTCATATCAAGAGCGATGTAGAACAGTTGTCAAATCACTATGTGCGTGAAGTCTATACCAAAGAGGTGTTCCCGAATCGTGATCAGAGTGCATATTCTGGCGTGTCAAGTACGTTGTCAATACTCAATCTTGCGTATTATCCAGAGGAAAGAGGACCTTATAACTTTACCACAAGTCTTGATCGTGCAGGTCATCTCACTCAGCCTCGTAATGCTTGGGGAGGTATGATGCGTAGGATTGATACCAATGATTTCGAGGCTGCCAATATTGAGTATATAGAGTTTTGGATGCTTGATCCATTTATCTATACACGTGAGAATGGTACGGCTTCACAACATGGCGGTGACCTCTATTTCAACCTTGGTGACATTTCGGAAGATGTACTCCGTGACGGAAAGAAGTTCTATGAGAGCGGTATGCCTGTGGATGGCAGTCAGTCATTTACTTGGTCTCAGTGGGGTAAGATACCTACGCAGAGCACGGTTACATATGCTTTTGCTACTACAGGTGGCTCACGCAACAAGCAGGATGTGGGTTTGAACGGACTTACCGACGAGGAAGAACGTGCTAAGTATAATGACTTCATTACATATGCTAATGCCAACGTTACTGGTCCTGCCCTCGACTCTATCAATGCCGACCCTGCCGGTGATAACTATCGCTATTTCCGTGGGGCAGAGCTTGATCAGCGTAAGGCATCCATCCTTGAGAGATATAAGTATATCAACAATCCTCAGGGTAACTCTCCTGAGAGTGACAGTAATTTTGATTCTTCATATAAGACAACTCCTGACGTAGAGGATATAAATCAGGACTATACTCTGAACGAATACGAGAAATACTATCAGTACAGGGTCAGCATCCGTCCTGAGGATTTTGTGGTTGGTTCTAATTACATCGTTGACAAGCGTAGTGCAACGCGTACTCTCAAGAATGGAACAAAGGCTGTTGTTGACTGGTATCAATTCCGTATTCCTATCAAGTCTTCTGAGAGGGAGAGGATAGGTTCCATAAACGATTTCACTAGCATCCGCTTCATGCGTATGTTCATGACCAACTTCGAGAAACCGATAGTATTGCGTTTCGCTAACCTCGATCTCGTTCGTGGTGAATGGCGTGTCTATGAGCAGAACCTTAATGCAAACTCTGCCAATACAGCCCAGATGGCAGTCAGCGATGTGAATATTGAGGAGAATGGAGAAAAGACACCTGTCAACTATGTCCTTCCTCCTGGCATCACCCGTGTTGTTGACCCTTCACAGCCACAGCTCACAGAGAGCAATGAGTCGGCAATGAACTTCATGCTTACCGGTATGAGTACAGGTGATGCAAAGGCTGTGTATAAGAATATGACGCTGGATATGCGTCAGTACAAGAATCTGCAGATGTTCGTACATGCAAATGCTATTGTGCCTAATGTCTGCAATCTGCAGGATGATCAGTTGGCTATCTTCATCCGACTTGGTTCTGACTATAAGAGCAACTACTACGAGTATGAGATTCCACTTAAGCTTACGCCTCCGGGTAAGTACAGCACATATTCGGGTGCTGACTGCCGTGCTGTCTGGCCGGAGGAAAATATGCTGAATATTAGGCTTGGCAAGTTTACTGCGCTGAAGAAGGCACGTAACAAGGCAAAGAATGCTGGCCTTGCATCCTACAATGCTGAGTTCAGCGTCTATGACGATGATACACCGAAGAACAAGATAAGCATCATGGGTAATCCTACTCTTGGTGAAGTGAAGACTATGGTCATTGGCGTGAGAAACCTTGCCGGTACGGAGAAGAGCGGTGAGGTGTGGGTTAATGAACTTCGTCTTCTTGATCCGGAAAACTCTGGCGGATGGGCTGCACAGGGAAATCTCAATGTGCAGTTGTCAGATTTCGGCAATGTCAATGCTACTGGCAGATACACAAGTGAGGGATTCGGCGGACTTGAGGAAGGAGTGGCTTCACGCTCTACTGACAACTTTACCACATATAGCGTCACCACCAATTTCGAGCTTGGTAAGTTCTTCCCCGAAAAGGCAAAGGTGCAGGCTCCGTTGTATTATAGTATGACACGTGAAAAGACTGCTCCGAAGTTCAATCCTCTTGATACTGATATGGAACTTGATGATGCTTTGGAGTCGGCTGGCAGCAAGCACGAGAAAGACTCCATTTCGAGCATTGCCATAATGAAGAATGTCAGTACGAACTTCTCGCTTTCAGGCGTGAGAGTGGGAATTGCTACGAAACGTCATCCTATGCCTTACGACCCTGCCAACTTCACTTTCTCATACAGTCACTCTCATAACAATACTACAGGTGAGACGACCGTATATGAGAATGAAGATAACTGGAAAGGTACGCTGTCATATTCATGGACTCCTGTGTATAAGCCGTTTGAGCCTTTCAAGAAGATAAAGAGCAAGTCAAAGTATTATGATATCGTCAAGCGATTCGGCCTATACTGGTTGCCTCAGAATGTATCGTTCAATAGCGATATAAACCGCTATCGATATGAGTTCCAGGAACGTGATATGGAGGATCTTGGAGCCTCCGAATCAATTCCTGCGACCTTGAATTCACAGTTCCTGTGGAATCGTGATTTCAGCATAAGGTGGGATCTTACCAAGAACCTTCACCTTAATTTCCAGAGTGCTACTCATGCAGAGATAGAGGAACTTCCTTATACGCAGAAAGATAAGAACCTCTATTTGGATCGTCTCGACGCATACAGAGATTCTGTTGTCGGTCCGAGTCTCAAACATATGGGTACTCCGTTGGATTATCAGCAGTCATTCTCTGCTTCCTATAAGCTACCGCTCGACCTCATACCTGTATTCAACTGGCTTAATGCTGATGCCAACTACACCTCAAGCTATACCTGGCAGAGGGGTAGCCTGGCGGATGATGGAACCTCGTATGGTAATACTATAGGCATGAACCGTCAGTTTACAATCAACAGCACATTGAATCTGGAGAAACTGTATGATCAGATCCCTTACCTTAAGAAAGTAAATGAGCGTTTCAAGAAGGCGGTGAAGCGTGTTCCGAAAAAGAGTAATACAAGTAGTAAAAAGGAGAAAGAAGAAAGTATAAAGGGCAAGGATGCAAAGGCAAAGGATGCTAAGGAACTTGCCGAAGAAAAGAAGGAACGTGAGCAGAAGGAGAAGGAAGAGAAAAAGGCTGAGGCTGAGAAGAAAAAACAACTTGCTCAAAACCGTAACAGGTATGAGAAGGAAGTGACCATAAAAGCTGATACATCAACTGTGCTCGTTCATGGCAAAAAGTCAAAAAAACTCACCGTTACTGCGCACAATGCCGAGGGTAAACTTATCCCTGTCAAATATAAGGTGATGGATGACAACAAGATAAGGATTATCAACAAGGCTGACTCTGACGTCACCATGAAGGTTACGGTTGTTGCAAAGCCAAAGAAGGATGACCAGCAATGGTACAAGCTTACGCAGTCATTTGCCCGTCTTCTCATGATGGTACGTAACGTAAATATCACATACCGCAACCAGTATTCTATGTCATTACCGGGATATAAGCCTTCTGTTGGTGATGCATTTGGACAGAAATCGGAGAATACGGGAAGTGATAATGCATTAGCTCCGGGTTTGGGCTTCGCTTTCGGATTCGTGGGCGACGATTATGTAGGAAAAGCATTGGAAAATGGATGGCTTGCCGGTGATAAGGTCGCTACCACTCCGGCAGCAACCAATAAGACCGAGGACTTTAACTTGAAGGCTACCCTTGAACCTGCCCGTAACCTGAGGATTGACATCAATGCTTCTCGTACTATGACTAAAAACAAGTCAATGCAGTTTATGTACAAGGATGCAGGCTTTAACTTCCCTATAAGCACCAGCGGACAGTTCACAATGACAACTGTTTCCATAAAGTCTGCATTTGAGGGTATGGGAAGTGCGGAGAATTGTTTCCATTCTGCATCGTTCGAGAGGTTCTGCAACTCTCTTGACGGCTTCCGGGCAAGAGTACAGGCACAGTATGCTGGTGCAATATACCCAGACGGAGAAAAAGCAGGTCGGCCATTTAATCCAAATGAGGATCCTGGCGTCACTAAGTATAGTGCTGATGTCATGGTTCCTGCTTTCCTCAGTACCTATGCCGGTACCGATGGCTTGACTATATTCCCTGCCCTGACGAAGATGTTGCCAAACTGGACTGTCAGATATAGTGGATTGAGTAATATGACATTCTTCCAGAACATCTTCAAAAGTGTCAACCTTAACCACTCATATAAGAGTGTGTATGCTGTTGGCTCTTATCAGTCTTACCTGACCTTCAGGTCATATATGGGCGAAAATCTTGGCTTCATCACGGATGGCACAAGTGGAAGGGATATACCTGTGCTGAACAGTATATACAATGTTTCTCAGGTAAGTATTAATGAGGCATTCTCACCACTGCTTGGAGTTGATGTAACGATGAGGAATAACATGTCATTCAAACTCGAGTATCGTACTACCCGCATCCTTACCCTCTCAATGGCAAGTGTAATGCTCAACGAAACACTCTCGAAGGATTTTGTTCTCGGCTGTGGATATAAGATAAATGACTTCCGCTTCTCAGGACGCAATAGGCGAATTGTGAAGTCTGGGAACAATAGGGGCAAGGATGGTAGTAGTGATGATGAGGACAAGAGCAAGACAAGGTCGTCATCAAAGAACTCTAAGTCTTTCAATCACGACATGAACCTTCGTCTTGACATTAGTCTGCGCAATCAGGCTTCCATCAATCGCAACATTGAAAAGAGAGAGAGTTCGGCAAACAGCGGAAACAAGGCATTTAAACTGAGTTTCACGGCTGATTATACCATATCGAAGTTGCTCACCATGAGTTTCTTCTATGACTCTCAGACGAATACCCCGTTGCTCACATCGAGCAGCTATCCTACTACGACGCACGACTTCGGTCTGGCAATGAAGTTCTCGTTGACAAGGTAGGTACAGGTCTTTTAGTTGAATTTGATATTATTGAAATAGATAACAGATAATTAGTAATTCGTAATTAGTTATGAAATACAAATATGACTTCCTCATCATCGGTGCAGGTGTTGCCGGTATGAGCTATGCCCTCAAGATTGCAAGGGCTAAGAAAGGTAAGGTCTGCATTATATGTAAGACGGCATTGGACGAGGCAAATACTTCGTTTGCTCAGGGTGGCGTGGCATCTGTCACGAACCTTGTGGTTGATAACTTCGAGAAACATATCGAAGACACAATGATTGCAGGCGACTTCATATCAGATCGTGCTGCCGTAGAGCAGGTAGTGCGTATGGCTCCTTCACAGATAAAGGAACTGGTGGAGTGGGGCGTTAACTTTGACAAAAAGGAAGACGGCACGTTTGATCTTCACCGTGAGGGGGGACACTCAGAATTCCGTATCCTTCATCATGCTGATGACACAGGTGCCGAGATCCAGCGTGGACTTATCGCTGCCGTGCGTGCCAATCCCGATATTGAGGTAAAGGAACATCACTTCGCCGTGGAGATTATCACTCAGCATCACCTCGGTGTTACCGTGACACGTCGCAATAAGGACATAAAGTGCTATGGCGCATATGTCCTCAATCCGGATACCCAGAAAGTAGATACATATCTCAGTAAGGTGACACTCATGTGTACCGGTGGTTGTGGAGCTGTTTATCAGACCACTACAAATCCAATCATTGCTACTGGTGATGGTGAGGCAATGGTATATCGTGCGAAGGGTACTGTTGCCGACATGGAGTTCGTGCAGTTCCATCCTACGGCTCTCTTCCATCCGGGTGAAACGCATCCTGCCTTCCTAATCACAGAGGCTATGCGCGGATATGGCGGTATTCTCCGTCTGCCTAATGGAGAGACGTTCATGGAGAAGTACGATGAGCGCTTGAGCCTTGCTCCTCGTGATATCGTGGCACGTGCCATAGATAAGGAAATGAAAATTCACGGTCTTGACCACGTATGTCTTGATGTTACCCACAAACCTGCAGAGGAAACTCGCAAGCACTTCCCTAATATCTACCATAAATGTCTGACCATCGGTATTGACATAACCACAGACTACATACCTGTTCGTCCGGCTGCCCATTATATGTGTGGCGGTATCAAGGTTGACCTCAATGGATGCTCTTCCATAAGTCGTCTTTATGCCATAGGTGAGTGTTCTTGCACAGGTCTTCATGGTGGTAACCGACTTGCAAGTAATTCTCTCATTGAGGCTGTAGTATATGCAGAGACAGCTGCCCGTCACTCTCTTGCACATGTTGATGAATATGATTTCAACACACTCGTGCCGGAATGGAATGACGAGGGAACTATGACCAACGAAGAAAAAGTACTTATCACCCAGAGTGTGAAGGAAGTAGGTGAGATAATGGCAAACTATGTCGGTATCGTTCGCTCCAACCTCCGTTTGCAAAGGGCATGGACACGTCTTGACGTACTCTATGAGGAAACAGAGAAACTCTTCAAGCGTGTGAAGGCAACAAGGGATATATGCGAGCTCCGCAATATGATCAATACCGCATATCTCATTACCCGATGGGCTATTGAGAGAAAGGAATGTCGCGGTTTACATTATACGACGGATTATCCGCATAAGTAAGACTCCTACCCCCCGCCCCTTCCCCCGTGGAGGGAGAAGGGAATAGATAGTGCTTTATTCGTAGGTGAAAAATGTAAATGGGAATTAGCTTTGGCTTTATGAGCTTCAGCGAATAAATTTTACATGCTAAATAACAAATGAGTGTTAATACTATAAAGAAATACTTCATTTTGTGTGGGGTGGTGCTAGTACTCCTCTTATCTGCCGATTATTCGAGCGCAAGGACGGATTTTTCAGTTTCCGATTCTCAGTTATCTTTTGAAGATACGAAGCGCCCGAAAGTGAAGTCGAAGAAGAAGAAGGTAAGACGCAAGCATCATGTGGTGAAGGTGGTGGAGCCACAGAAACCGGTGCAGGAGGAAGTCATAGATGCGTTTAGTGATTCCCTCGCGGCTGATGCCCTTGCCCTTCTCGGAGACACACTTGCCAACGACACCCTGCCTTGGCCAGAGTCGCTCAGGACTCGTCTTGACACTATCATCATGAAAAGTCGCACTGTGAAGACATCGCAGTTCGCGGTCATGATTTACGACCTTACTGCAGACTCGCTGCTCTATGCCGTCAACGAGAAACAGACTCTACGTCCTGCCTCCACCATGAAGTTGCTCACCGCCATATCGGCTCTCGACAGGTTGGGAGGCTCGTATCAGTTCCAGACATTTCTGAAGCACACGGGCACGGTGGTTGACTCTACTCGCACGCTCAAGGGCAACGTATATGTTGTAGGTGGCATGGACCCTCGTTTCAACCGTGATGACCTTATAGCCTTTGTGGAGTCATTGAAGAAAATGGGGGTTGACACCATAGAAGGAAACCTCTGCGCTGACCGTACTTTCAAGGAAAAGGATCTTTATGGAGAAGGATGGTGCTGGGATGATGACAACCCCGTTCTCTCGCCTCTTGTCTATGCACGCAAGGATCAGATGATAGAGAAACTCATGGCTGAGATGGAAGGACAGGGTATTGTCCTAAAAGGTGAGGTCATCGAGGAGAAAGCACCATTCCTTGCAACTGATATATGTTCGCGTGCGCATAGCATAGACCAGATTCTAAGTAGGATGATGAAGGAGAGTGACAATCTCTATGCAGAGTCGATGTTCTATCATCTTGCCGCATCATTCAACAAACCTGCACGTGCTTCAACAGCTAAGGCCTTTGAGCAGAACCTGATCCGCAGAATGGGATTCAATCCCTCAGACTACCGTTTGGCCGACGGTTCTGGACTCTCGCTCTACAACTACATAACTGCTGAGCTTGAAGTGGCATTTCTGAGATATGCCTACGAGAATAGCACCATATACAACCAGCTGATTCCGTCGCTACCGCTCGCTGCCTATGATGGTACGCTTGCAAAACGTCTCAAGGGAACGAAGGCACAGGGCTGTATAAGGGCAAAGACAGGAACATTGGCTTGCGTTAGCAGTCTCGCTGGCTATGCCAAGGCTGCCAACGGTCATGTCCTCGCCTTCAGTATCATGAATCAGGGAGTGCTCAGAGCACAGAACGCCAAGGACTTTCAGAATTTGATTTGTGTGGCGATGTGCAAGTAGGATTTTGGATTATCCGGATAACCCGGAAAAACTGGATAATCCGGAATATCCGGGAACAATAAAACTTAAAAAAACTCTAAACTCTAAACTATATGCGAAAACTAATTCTATTATTTATGCTCTCATGTGGCGCCATCTCCATGCAGGCGCAGAGCAGTTTGAAGAAACAGGTAGAGGAAGGCATTGAGGAAAGTATCCGCCTGACTCAGGAAAGGGAGTGGAGGGAGGCCTTTGCTACATGCCGCGCACTCGATTCTGCCATAGGCAAGGGTAATCCTGATCTTCATTATCTTGTAGCGAAGGAGCGTTTCCGTATGTATTCACGCATCAACAAGCCTAATGATGCACGTTCACAGATGGAGAAGATGGAGGACTATGCACGTCAGTCGGGCAAGAGCGATGTCATCGAGGATATGCTCATAGCCAAGGGTTCCTATTGTGCCAAGACCGGCAACACAAGTCTTGCACAGAAATGCTATAGGGAGGTGTTCAACCGCCGTGCCAAGGGCAAGGATGATGCTAGTATCGACAAGTGCTTCCAAAGCATGGTGGCAGAGGCAAAAGGTAAGGAAAATGCCCTTATGGCAAGTATGCTCGAGAAGATGTACACACAATGGAAGGACTCCATTGCAAACGATCGTGCTGCTGCTGAACTCAAGGCTGTGAAAGCTCAGTATGCAGAGGCTCAGGAGGACATCGACAGCAAGGCAACCAAGATTGCAGTACAATGGGGCTTCATCATCGTACTCATCATCATTGCCGTGGCTTTGGCATTGGCATTGGCATTCTTCGTCCTGCTCAAGTTCAAGAACATGCTGAAGATAAAGAAACTCAACGACAGCCTTGAGATTGCCAATAATAATAATGAGAGGAAGAGTCTCTTCATAAACAATATAAGCGAACAGATAAATCCATCGCTCGATGCCATCGCACGGGGTGATTGTAAGCAGGTGACTGCTCTCCAGAACTTCATGCAGCATATCAAGGAGTATATGGTGCTTGAGAACTCACGCGAGGAACTCTATGAGCAGGACGACCTCAACATGGAGCGCCTTTGCATGGATGTGGTAAATGAGGTAAGACAGAGCGTGTCTGCCGACCTCCCTATCAAGATGGACGCTCACGGCATCACATTTCCGTCAAACGAGGAGGCTCTCAAGCAACTGCTCGTGGCTCTCATTGCCGAACTTGCCAAGAGTAGTGAAACGGAGCGCGTAAGCCTCGAATTCAAGAAGCGCAATCCGCATACCGGCAACTTCATCGTGTCAGGCATCGGATACTCTATGCCGGAAGAAAGACGTGATATCGCATTCCAGGCATTTGCTGAGGTGAGAGACCTTGCTGAGGATGACGGAATGCAACTTCCTACTTGTGCCCTCATTGCTTACAAACTTAACGGTAATTTGCGTCTTGACGACGAATTCTCACAAGGTACTCGCTTTGTCGTGGAATTGCATTGCTAACAATTTGTAACCATTATTACTCTATAGTGTCAAGAATTATGGTTTTGAGGCGAAAAATATGTTAATATTCTTATAATTTGAAAGAAATGCTGACATATTGATAAGAAAATTTGCCAAATACTATAATTCTTGACATTTTTTTTATACCTTTGCAGGCGAATATGGACTAAGGTCTGAAGTCTAAGGTCTAAAGTCTAAGGACTAAGGCTCTAACCTTTGTCTTTTGACAATCAGCATTCAGCAAAACAACCAATAAATAATATAGAAATAAAAATGAAAAAGATTAGAGCAGCCGTAGTAGGTTACGGTAACATCGGTAAGTATGCCATTGAGGCTCTTGAGGCTTCTGAGGATTTCGAGATTGCTGGCGTTGTACGTCGTAATGGCGCAGAGAACAAGCCTGCTGAACTTGCACAGTATGATGTTGTTAAGGACATCACCGAACTCAAGGACGTTGACGTGGCTATCCTTGCTACTCCAACACGTTCTTGCGAGGAGTATGCAAAGAAAATCCTTGCAATGGGTATCAATACCGTTGACTCATTCGATATCCATACAAGCATCCTCGACTACCGCGCAGCCCTCATGCCAGTAGCAAAGAAGAACGGTACTGTTGCCATCATCTCTGCTGGTTGGGATCCGGGTTCTGACTCTATCGTACGTACTCTCATGCAGAGCCTCGCACCAAAGGGACTCTCTTACACCAACTTCGGTCCTGGCCGTTCTATGGGCCACTCTGTATGCGTTCGTTCAAAGGCTGGTGTTAAGGACGCACTTTCAATGACTATCCCTGTAGGTGAGGGTATCCACCGCCGTATGGTATATGTAGAGCTTGAGGAAGGTGCTGACCTTGCTGAGGTTACAAAG